>DSTFC04002__coassemble_549_pt1 | contig 82585 bp, 67 predicted proteins | sample DSTFC04002__metabat2_high_PE_043 | metagenome-assembled genome bin DSTFC04002 | reverse complement strand
ACTTTTCAGAACTTTCAAGGTTGTTTCACTGTTCAGTTATCAAGGTGCTTCCCTGCTGCTTTTTTGTATCTCTCTCGCAACAGCTTGATCAGTCTACCACTCTTCCAGATAATTGTCAAGAGCTTTTTTTATCTTTTTTTCAGTTTCTTTTTCAGTCACTCAAGAAAAGATCCACCGCAGCCAGACTATCTCTGCGGTGGATTTTTATTATAACACTTCCACTTTTTTGTGTCAAGTTTTTTTGTAAGTCAAACAAATACAAAAGGATGGGCTCAATCCGTCTGTTTTATTTCCTCCAATTTAATCACAACAATATCTCCCACAACGGCAATCGACCCGTCATTGGGATACGTTGCCATAGCCTGTATCGTCTCGTTTTTCGCCAATGCCTGTATCTCCTCCTGACTGGCCCAGGGGATATTATATCCCAGTATCTGGCTGAAGAAATTTTTGCGGGAATATTCATTGATCAGTTGCTTTTTATTCCCGCCATACCAAAATGGCGTCTCCTTCCACGGATTGTCTCTCAGCGGGTCCCGGACGTTGCTGCCGATAAAGGCCCATTTCAGATCCGTGTTAAACCCGTCCGTTTCCTTTACCTGCGTCACCATGGAATTCAAATAGTAATACATCTGCTGATCTGTATAATACATGGTAATGTAATTTCCGTTGGACTGCCAGATATAGTTTAGCAGCACCAAGCCCAGCACTCCGCAGGCACACAGCCGTATCCAGGGGAAAAACCTGGGAAGAGGCTTCTTGGAACAGGAATACTTTCCCAGTTCCGACACAAGAAGCAGAGGCAAAAGATAAACCAGAACCCCGGCAAAAATCATCAGCGTATAAATTTTACTGTGATAACACATCAGGGTAATACTGTTGACAGCAGCCGGATACAGGGTTAGAAAGACAAAAGCCGGCCATCTTTCCCGCAGTCCTTTTCGCCCCCCCCCCGAAGCAGAAGAAGCAAAATCATGGCAATGCTCAGAACCGCCAGTGCGATCAGCATCCAGGAAATAATTTGGGTAGCAGACATCTGATAATAATCATCCAGGGGGATCCCGAAAAATTCCCGGTAGGTTCTGCTAATCATATCCGGAATTTCTGAAAGCTTAATCTGTCCCATTTTATCAATGTTTTTGTAGGTGTTCAGCTGCAGATTCAGCATATTCAGCCGGAGTTTCAGCACCACAAAATAGGCCGCCATACTTGCCGCCAAAATCCCGAGATACAAAAATGCTTTCCGGATCGCCTCCTTTACGGAATACCGTCCGGTAAGGCTTCGAACAATCAGGATCGTCACATAAAGCCCTACCGCCAGCGGATAATAGGCCTGATAAATCCCCAGAGAAAGGGCCAGCAGAAAGATCGCTCCTATCCACCCGAATCTGTACCGGTCTGTCCAATATACAGCGGCCATAGTCATAAGAATCGCCGCCGCGTAATAGGGCACCGCGTACATATAAAACATTAGGCTGGTAACAGCCGGAAAGGCCACAAACAGACCTCCCCAGAGAATACACAGCGTGTAATCCCGGATATCAAAAATCAAAACTCCCAGATAAGCCCCGGCAGCCAGCAGAAAAATACCGAGAAGCCCGTTAAAAAAAGGAATATTATAATTTCCCCACACTTCCTGAATCACATCGCCGATCCACCCCATAAACCAGCGTCCGGAGGCGGTGCCCGCTCCGTAGCCTGTCATAATAATATTGTCGTGGTTTTTCAGCACGTTGGTGAGAGCGAACAGATGAGCCGCAAGCCCAATCAGAACGGTTGTTCCACAGGTAATTTTAAATCTTCTTGAAAACTGAAGTTTCATATCCATGGTATAAAAGCAGCCGCATAACAGCCAATACTCCTCCTTTTTTTCTCATGGTAACACACCTGATTTTTGTTTACAAGCCCAAACAGAAGATCCGCATCAGGCGGCGCATGGGCAGCCTCCTCCTACATAATGCCGGACAGAGCCTGCACGGCTATTTTCATAAACAGGTTACCGTCATATATCGGCTTGAGAAGCGTGCTCTGGTCAATCATCTCCATCAGCATCATGCCGGTGTCGGTGGCCGACAGAGCGGAAATAACAAGAAAGAGCACCCATATTACCAGAATTCCCTGTACCGCCCCTATGGCAAGTCCGCCGATCCTGTTGAGGAAATTTAAAAGAGGCAGTCTGGAAAACAGATCCAGCGCCGTCAGCCCGGTCCAGAGAACCAGCTGCACAACCAGAAGCGTCACTACGAACGCCAGAATATTCAGTATGATATTGGCAAAAAAGTGTACCACATAGCTGCCAAAATCGCTGACCTGCAGTCTTTCGTATCCTTCGCTGTTATTGTAATTGATCATCATTTCCTTCAGGAATGAGGGAATCGGCAGGTTCTGAATCAGTTTTGTCTGCTCGATCTTTGACAGGGAAGAGACAGCGCCGCTCTCCTGTTCCCCGCTCTGGTTCAGATATTCCTGAAAGTACTGGCCGGCCAGTTCTTCCAGCTGTTCATCGCTCATGGCGTCCACGACCGAACTGTCCATTCCGTACTGATCCATCAGACTCTTAATCTGGTCCCGGTCAATCCCCCCATCCTTGCTCTCACCGCTCAGCAGGGAAGAAATCGCCTGGTCTCCCACCACCTCTTCACAGCGGTCCACAAGAAGTTCATATACCGGCGTCTCCGATTTCAAAAAATCTGTAATATAAGGAAGCGCCACCGAAACCAGGATCACCGACAATGCCAGAGAAACAATCCCCGCCAGCTTTCGGATCAGACCTTTTTGAAAACCGCTCCACGCAAACAGCAGAAAAATCGCCAGTATCACAATCGTCAATATATTCATCTGTTCTTCTCCTAACTAATCCGGATATGGTCCATGCTGTCATTTGAGACAATCAGGTAGGAACGGAAGCCCGGCAGCTTTGCGAAAAAGTTCACCTGTTTCTCATAGTCTGATGAAAAACGCTTTGTTCCCCATACGGTATACACCGTACAGTTTTTCGCATCGTACAGCAGAATCTCTCCCCGCTCCATTTTCACCTGCTCAAAGTCCGTGTCAAATTCTTCCTGCAGCCTGCGCCGTCCCTGATATGTATAAAGCTCCATTCTGTATTTGCTGTCAGACGCATCATTGGGAAAAACAAATCCTACATAGTCTTCATCCCAGAATGTACTGATAATCTCATCCTCAAACTCCACCGAAGCCCTCTCCTGGGGCGCGCTCCCGTCCCGGAGCACCACAAACCCCGTATCCCCCAGAGCTACCGCCGTGGAGGAGTCGGCATAATAAATCTGCGGAAATACTCTTCCGGGATAATCCAGCGTTCCTGCCAGATGGCTGTCGTCTGAGACAGAGGCGGAGGAAAAATCAAAGAACGCGATTTTGCTGTTCAGGCTTCCTCCGGATACGCCCAGAAAAGAAACTGCCATCCTGGATGCATTGGACGTAATGGCAATATCCAGCGGATAACCATAATCCGCTACAGTGGTTTTCACCGCCGCAATGGCCTCCCCCGTGCTGCTTCGCAGTTCTATCACGGTAGCGTCCTCCTCGTCAAGCACCAGCGCCACCACGCCCTGAGCCGATACCCGGGCTTTCAAAATAGGCCAATCCGTTTCAAAATTTCCCAGAAGGCCCTCTTCATTCAGCACGTACACCTGATTGCCCTGCTGTTCCACTATAGCCATTGTTTTTTCGCAGACGCTGGCAACCGGGGTCTGCATACTGTAGGCAATGCTCCAGTTGGCCTCATTATGGGTGTTCACGCAGAATACGCCGTCCGGGCTGTATTTCATCACCGATTTACCCAGCATCACATACTCCGTACCGTCAATGTCCAGGCACTCGTCAGTGGAGGTTACCACGTATTCCGTAAACGTATGGCTGCGGTTATAGAAATAGAAGCCGCCTGCCACCAGTACCGCCAGCACTGCCAAACCGCCCCGCAGATAGATCTTTTTGGACCGGAACCACCGTCCCGTGTCTGTTTTCCCCTCATCAGGGCGCCCGGCAGAATCCGGCTGTGTATGAAGTTCCTGTATTTCCAGGTCATCTTCCGGGTCCTCATCCATGTCCCAGGGTTTCAAAAATGCCAGTTTTTCCTTTAAAACCGCCATTCTTTCTTTCCACTTTTCTTTATTCATTACCAATTATTCCTTCTGTATTTTCTGCGTTTGCCCCTAAGTATAGCACACTTTTCTTCAGGGAAGAACTATTTTTTCTCCAGGTACAATTAAATCCGCGTCCGCAATGCCGTTTAATTCACATATTTCCTCCACTTTATCCAGGCTTCCGTAATACCTGGCGCTGATGTCCGCCAGCGTATCGCCGTAGCGTATTGTATAGACCGGCTGACTCTGCCGGCTGGCCGCCTCCAGAATCTCATCTGTTTTTCCCAAAGTTTCCGGATCCAAAACCTGCCCCGGATCTTCCAGAGAATAATTTCTTTCCTGGAGAATATGGGACGAGGACGCGTCCGTCAGGTCCGCTTCAGCCGAAACCTCGCTGTCTGTCTCCCCCTCTGTCTCCTGCGTCTCCTCCCATTCCGTCTCCCATTCTTCCCGGGCCGCCGCTTCCGCCGCCGCTTCCGTCGCTTCTTCCTGTCCCCCCACTTCTATGTTTGCTTCTGTTTCTTCCGGGCTTTCAGCTGATGCCGATACGGTCTGAGCCGAAACAGGCTCCGCCCCGTCCGTTTCCGCCGGCACCGCCTGGGACGGCTCACTCATCTCCACCGTCATCCGGGACATAGCCTCTTCAATCTGTTTCATTTTATCATAATTGTTCAGGATGGTCATTCCCAGCACAAAAATTGTCAGCACCAAAAAAGAGCTGGCCAGGTAGCGCGTCCCGCCCGCTTTCCCGATTCTGTCTTTCTGTGCCACCTTCTTTCGGAAGCTGGCGATGGCGCCGTCCTCTTTCCCGTCCTCTTTTTCCACCTTCCGGGGGCTGCAGTGGTCCGCCATGTACTTCTGCATCTGGGGATTTCTCTCGTAAAAAATAAAATATCCCTTCAGCTTCTGATACTGCTTTTCCTCAAACCAGTAAACGGTCTCCTCCCCCTCCTGCAAGTGGAAAATCAAAAGGGGCTGCTCCGGAAGGAGGCTTATCATTTCCTCTGCGCCGGCATCATCCGGCTCTCCGGTCATAAAACAGCCCACCACCCGGGTATCCGGGAAATTCTTCTCCTTTTCCTCCTCTGTCAGCTTCCAGGTTTTATCCGCCCCTTCTCCTTCCTCCAGCAGCAGCGCTCCCCTGACAAAAACCAGGCTTCCCTCTTCTTCCTGCTCCACGCTCCCCACCAGTATCCCCAGACAGCACTTTTCTTGCGTCTCTTTTTCCATTCTTCTGATAAAAGTTATCACATAATCTTCCAGATAGACTTTTTTATCCTGCTGTATCTCCCCTATCTGCCGAACATTCTTTGGCAATACCGTCTCATGATTCATACTGCACTCTCCTTCATTTCCCACAGCAGCCAGGCGCCCATCCTGTTTTGCGGACACCCGGGAAAGCCGCATCGAAACTTCTACCGTACATCTTATTAGCTTTGTCCTGCGAAATTTAGTGTTTTATGAATGATGAGAAAGAAAATTTTTCGACTTTTTATTAAAAAAAAGCGGAAGGACCCAAGGCCCTTCCACTGCTGCTTTGATTTTATTTTTTCAGCGCCTCCTCCACCTCTTTGGTAATTTCATCTCCTCCTTTTTCCATCCAGCTTCGGACAAACGTATCGAAGGCCCGGTCCGGCTCCTGTCCCATGATAATTTTTGCGTATGTTTCTCTCTCCAGCCGTTCCAGTTCTCTCCATTTATGTTTCATGGTTTTTGTCTCACCGGTAAACGCACTGTATACCGGCAAGTATTCCTCCTTGGCTATCGCTCCCACGCCGTTGATGATCCCGTACAGCCTGATAAAACCTCCGTCCTTTTCCGGGGCCCAGTCCTCCAAACCAAATTCATCCAGCGGAGGTCTGTTCAGCGTATGCAGAGCCTCCAGATCCCGTTTCAGAACCTTGTGCCCGGTAAAATCCACCTGCGTTTCCTGGCCTTCCATTGCTTCTTGCAGTACCCGGTAGGTATATTCCAGTTCATCCGCAAAATCGCATTCCCAGCCCAGAGGATAAGCCTTCATCTCAATCCCTTCCATTTGCCCATCCAGCATCCACTGTTCCTGATGGGCGATGCCGTAATTCAGAATTTCCACTACGGCCTCCGGGTCCCTGCAGCTTTTATGGATAACCAGATATTGGTTCACCGGGGCCGGCATGGTACAGACATACTCTCCCTCCCCATTCCTCGGCGAAGCGTACGCTTTCCACTCGCTCCCGTTTTGGGCTATATCCTGTTCCAGCTTTTCCGCAGACCACCAGGGTCCAAAGAAAATCCCCACTTTTCCCTGATTCAGCACCTCCTGCGTATCTTCCCTGGAAAAAAACTGAGGATCCAGAATTCCTTCCTCATACCAGTCTGTCAAAACAGAAAGCGCCTCTCCCGCCTGCTTCTGCACCGATCCATAGCAGGGCCTGCCTGCCTCGTCCAAAAGCCAATATTGAGGATATGCCCCAAAAGCGTTAAAAATAGGCTGAAATCCCATGCTGCATTTCCCGACGCCCGTCATATCCTGGTCAAGTCCCGGTCCCAAAATCCCGATGGTATCCTCTCCGCCCATATTATTCTCTACAAACGCCCGGGCAGCCGTTTCAATCTGCTCCACTGTAGACGGTGCTTCCAGTCCCAGCTCATCCAGCCAGTCCTGTCGGATCCACATAAGATTGATACCGCTGGCGGTAAGGCTGGGGAAGGGAATCGCCATCATTTCCCCTTCTTCCGTTACTGCTTCCATCCCTTGTTCTCCCATACTGTCCACATAGGCTTTCAGCTGATCCGAGGCCATATCCCGGTAAACTTCCGTCACCGGCTGCAGCAGATCATATTCCAGCATCTGACGATACTGCTTTTCTTCCACCAGAAGGGCGTCCGGAAGCATATCGCAGGCGATATACAAATCAATATTGCGCTGAAATTCATCTTTGGAATAAATCCAGTCATACGTCACCCGGATGCCCAGATCCCGACGGATCCAGTCCAGGAACCGGTTGTCTTCCATGGTTTCTCCTTCCGAAAAACTGACAGGATTCTCCAGGAACATCCCCAGGTGAATCTCCCTCCACTCTTTTTCGTCCTTTTGACCATTTTTCTGCGCCGCCAGCCCGATCCCCATCCCTGCAGCCGTCAAAACAAAGAGCAGCGCGGCGGCCATCCATGCTTTCTTCATAGTTTCCCTGCCTCTTTTTTCCTGTATTCTCCCGGACTGCAGCACACTTTTTCTCTGAAGACCCGGTTAAAATAGTAAACATCCTCGTACCCGCTTTTTTCCGCCACATCCAAAACGCTCAAGTCAGTCTGCCGCAAAAGTTCTTTTGCTCTGCGGATTCTTAAATTCTGAATAAAATCTCCAAATGTAAGCCCTACGTATTTTTTAAACCGCACGCTGAAGTAACTCCTGCTGATTCCCACCCTGGCGGCCACTTCCGACACATGGATACGCCCCGCGAAATCCTGCTCTCCTATTTTTACAGCTTTCATGATACTTACTGCTTCATTTCCCCTGTCCGACTCTGCATTCCGCCATTCTTCCCTCATTCTCCCGATCCATTCAAGCTCTTCCAAAACCGTGTCAAACCAGGGAATATCCGTATCTTTTCTCTCCAGAAGTTCATCCATTTTCCCTACGCACCGTATCAGCTGCCGCTCCATGCGCCGTACATCCGGTTCATAGGTCAGGGTACGTTCTTTCAGTTCTTCATAAAAAATGGTGTCAAACACCCAGTACAGGCTGTCCCATTCCTTCTTCAGCTTTTCCCATTCCCCTTCCCCCTCATCTTTTATGCCCCGGGTTCCCCTGCTTCTCTCCTCATACTTTTTCTCTATCCGTTCCAGCAGCGCATCTCCGTCTGTAAATTCCAGGGATGCCTTTGAAATATATTCCAGCCCACCCAGGCGGATAACCGACTGGGCGTAAGAAAATTCCTCATAGAAAGTCAGTACTACAAACCGGATATCCGGTTTCTCCTGGCTGCATTTTTCCATAAACTCAATCCCGTCCATCTCCGGCATGTCTATATCCACAAAAACCAAATTCACCTCATGTTCCCGCACAAAGTCCAGGGCAGCCCTTCCGTTCTGCACGTCCCCCACTACCTGCATCTGGTGCTTCTCCCAGTTCAGCAGAGAGATAATTCCCTTCCGGGCCAGTTTATCATCATCCACAATCAGCACTTTAATCAAAAATTTCGCCTTCCTTTCCATCGTCCCGGACAAGCGGAAGTAAAATAGTCACCTTTGTTCCTCTTCCCCGCGTACTGTTTACATCCAGTATAGCTTCGCTGCCATAGACCGTCTCCAGCATGGACCGGACATAGCGCAGCCCAATACCGTTTCTTGTCTTTTTCGAATCTTCCGCCCCCAGCGGCCGGTTCAGTTCCTCCAGTTTTTCCCGGCTCAGTCCTTCCCCATAGTCCCGCACAATGATTACGCCATACTGTCTCCGGGGATCCTCAAAAATCCAGATTTCCAGCCGCCCGCTGGTGCCAAGTCCGTGCTGAAGCGCATTTTCAATCAGCGGCTGCAGCAACATTCGGATAGCAGGCGTATCCAGATAGTCGCCTTCTTCCACCTCCAGTCGGACTTCAAAATCATATCTCTCTTTCTGAATCTCAATATATTTTCTGGCAATTTCCACTTCCGTTCTCAAAGAGCTTACCGCGTTTTCTTTTCCCAGATTGTAGGATAAAATGGCCATAAAATTATGGATAAATTCCCGGATGCGGGTATTGCCTGCCTGCTGAGCCATCCACTGGACCGAATAAAGTGTATTCAGGACAAAATGAGGGTTGATCTGATACATCAGTTTTTCCGCTTCCGCCTTTTTGCGAAGCTCCTCCTCCTGCTTTTCCTTCTCCTGCGTCGCCCGCAGATCCCGCCGCATCCTGTTGATCCCGTCCAGCACCTGATTAAACTCTTCAATGCCGGTGTCTTCTTTCACCGCCCCCAGATTTCCTTTTCCGGTTTCCGCAATCTCCAGCTTCAGTTTTTGAATGGGTTTCCCGATCATCTGATAAATAGCCAGCACGATCAGATAAAACAGGCAGAAGCAGCCGACCATAACCACTGCCATCCGCATCCGCCACATATTTGATTCTTTATAATAAACGGACAGGGGCACTGCCAGGCCATAGGTAAATCCCATTCCGCTTTCTGCCGTCATCAGATAGTTTCCGTTTTGCTCAAAGCCGCTGTAATCCTCCCCGTTTTCTTTCAGCGGTATCTCCTCGTCCATCGTAAAGTCTTCCGATTCCGTATAGCAGACCCTGCCGTTTTGATCCAGCAAAAGAAGACGGTAATCGCTTTTCTCAAAGGGTTCCACTCTCTTTTCCAGAAAAATATCCAGGCAGTATTCTCCAAAATTCTGGTTTTTGCTCAGCATGGAAATCAGATATCCCTCTCCCTGTCCTCTCGCCTGCTCAATGGTGTAAAATATCCGGTCTCCCACCTGCCAAATTTCTTTTCTCCGGTTTTGCTCTTCCCGGATTTCTGAGACCGTACCGCTTCCAAAAAGCAGTTCTCCGGTTTCAGAAGCGGCATAGGAAACAGCCCGTACGTTCAGGTTCAAAAACAGAACATCGGAAATCGGCTCATCCAGTATCTGCTTTTTTACAGCTTTCTGATAGCCGTCTTTTTCTTCCAGAAAATTTTCCGCTGCGCTGCCCGTATCTCCGCCTGCTTCCAACCCTCGCATCACATTCATCAGTCCCAGATACTCCTGATCAATACTGGACCTGATCTGGCTTAGTCCAAAGCGCATGGAACTCTGGATCTGCTGCTGTTCTACAGAGTAAACCGCCACCAGTGAAATGACAACGCTCACCAGCACGCAGGCCAGTGTGCTGACCATAATAATCTGAAAGAGTTTTTTCTTAATGGAATTTCTTTTCTTCACTGCCCTTTTCCTCTTTCCTCTCATTTGTATTCATCTTACCACATTCGTTTTTATTTTCTCTTTTTAGAAATGTTCTCTCATTTTCAAACATTTTTCTATTTTATTTCCTTTTGTTTTTTTCACCCGGCAAATCCGCCCATAGAAGTTTACCGATTTTCCGTTCTATAATCTTCATTAAGGAAATACCGGTGCCACCGGTCAGTCCGACAATCTACTATCATAATACAGGAGGGTATCTGATATGAAAAGAAAAGTTTTAAGCAGATTCCTGGCAATGGGAATGGCCGCATCTATGCTGCTTGGAAATTCCATTGCTGCCTTTGCGGATGATTCTGCCGCTCGGTTTACCGCCAAGGACGGAGTCATCGACGAGCAGCCCGGAGATGTTTTTTATGAAATCTTCGTACGGGCATTTCGGGATTCCAACGGTGATTCTATCGGAGATTTCAAAGGTGTGGAGGAGATGGTTCCCTATCTGGCAGATCTGGGGATTACCGGCATCTGGCTTATGCCCATCACCGATTCCGGCAGCGAACACTGCTATGATGTACGAAACTATTACGAGGTAAACAGCGATTACGGCACAATGGAAGACTTCCAGAGTATGCTTGATACCTGCCACAAGCACGGCATTAAGGTTATCATGGATCTGGTTGTCAATCACTGCGGCTACGACAACGTATGGTTCCAGGAAGCCCTAAAGGGGCCCACTCTGGAGGACGGAAGCGAAAATCCTTACTGGGACTACTTCACCTTTGTACCGGATGACGCCAACTTTGTGGATAAAACAGCCGAAGAAATCCATGAGGAGGAGATCGCTTACGAAGAGGAAAACGGCAGCCTGGAAGGCTGGGAGCCCCAGTATCCTCTCTACGACAACGCCACCTACGGTCCCACCGAAACGGTATGGAGAGAAGCAGAAACCCTGCCCGGCTACAAATATGTGGGCATTTTCGGCGGCGGTATGCCGGATCTGAATTTCTCCAGCGAAACGCTTCGGGAAGACATCAAAAATGTAGGCCGGTTCTGGCTGGATCAGGGCGTTGACGGCTTCCGTCTGGATGCGGCCCGCCACGTTTACGGAGATTACTATTCCAATATCTACAGCGATTACATTTCCGGCGAGAATCAGGCTTTCTGGGAGGACTTCCGTTCCGCCATGGTAGATGAATACCCCAACGCCTTCCTGGTGGGAGAGGTATGGGAAAGAAATACCGACAACATGGTTCCCTTTATTTCCGAGGGCGCGCTGGACAGCACCTTTGACTTTAATCTGGCCAGCAAAATCTACGAGGCAGCCTCCAATGAGACCACCGCTTACGATCCTGAAAGTGTAGCTCCCGAGAGCCAGCTTTCCGAGACGGACGATCTGGAACTTGTCAGCGATCTGATCAGCTTCTATGATAAATTCGGCGAGGCATCCGGCTACAATTTCATTGATTGTCCTTTCAGCACCAACCATGATCAGAACCGGATTATGAGCCTGATGAAATACCAGTTCGATCCCGAGGCCTCCGAACTTGTAACAGCCGAGGTAGTGCGGGACGAAAACGAGCAGCCTGTTCTGAGAGAAGACGCCGAAAAAGCTGTCGATCATGTAAAAGTAGCTTCTTCTATCCTTCTGACCATGCCTGGAAAGCCTTTCCTTTACTATGGTGAAGAGGTGGGTATGGACGGTATGAAACCGGACAGCAGCATCCGCGAATGTATGCCCTGGTTTGAGGAGCCTTTCGCTGAAGACGGCACTCCCAAGGAAGGGCTTGCGGCCTACGGCGAAGAAACTCTGTACAGTCTGGGCGGCGAGGCTTCCGTTGAAGCTCAGATTGATGATCCTGATTCATTGTACGCCCACTACAAGGAGCTGATTGGCGTGCGCAAGCAGATCCCTGCTCTGATGAACGGAGACATTGACGAGTACGTTCTGGACTCTCAGCAGCTTCTCTCCTATATCCGCATGACCAAAGATCAGCGCGTTCTGGTACTGGTAAACCTGACCGGAGAAACTCTGACCCAGGATCTTCCGGAAGATCCCAATTACGGCAGCTTCAGCCGGGTTCTCTTCCAGTCCTCTCAGGATACCGGAAGCCAGCTGGATGGAAGCACTGTGACGATTGCGCCTTATTCTATGCTGGTTCTGGAGTAAACCAACTATAGTTCCATCTTCCTTAAGGGTGCTGCTCATCATGAAACTCATGATGAAGCGGCACCCTTTTTGAATATTTTTATTTTCCCGGGGATATACTGATTCAAGACTCGCCCGCGCGGGCCGCGGGCAGGAACGGAGTATTTTATTATGATACAGCAGGAGTCTGTTTACTATATCAACGGGAAATACCCCGACGCGGATATGCGCCTGGCACTGCAGCTGCAGGCAATGCTGGCAGAACTGGACGCCCCCCATTGCCCCGTGATCCTCTGCATCGGGACCGACCGGGTAACCGGTGACAGTCTGGGGCCTCTAGCCGGCAGCTTTCTTGAGGCATACGGCGCTTATCATCCGCTGACCGTCTACGGCACCCTGGACGCCCCGGTCCACGCCCTGAATCTGAGCCGGGTCATGCGGCGCATAAAAAATAAGCATCCCCGCAGTCCGATTCTTGCGGTGGATGCTTCGCTTGGCGCCAGGCGCCATGTAGGCTATATCACGCTGGGAAAAGGAAGCCTCTCCCCCGGAGCCGGCGTTCAAAAAAGCCTGGATCCTGTGGGAGACCTCTTTATCACAGGGATCATCAACACGGCGTCCTGGGGCGGCCAGCTGACCCTGCAGAACACCCGGCTGGCCCCTGTGGCCAGACTGGCCTGCTGTATTGCCCGGGGAATCCTGGAAGCCTGCGCTACAGTTCCACCCGGCCTTCCAGAGCCCGCAGCAGCGTCATCTCATCAATATATTCCAGATCTCCCCCCACAGGGACGCCGCTGGCAATCCTGCTGACTTTAATGCCTGTAGGCTTAATCAGCTTGCTCAGGTACATGGCTGTAGTTTCCCCCTCCAGGCTGGAATTGGTGGCGATAATCACCTCGTTCACATCCCCCTGAAGCCGCTGCATCAGCTCCTTCAGGCGAATATCGCCGGGGCCTATGCCCAGCAGGGGCGAGATAGCTCCCTGAAGCACATGGTAAACCCCTTCGTATTTTCCTGTTTTCTCGTAAGCTGCCAGATCCCTGGACGTCTCCACCACCATGATAGTCTTTTTGTCTCTGGTCGGATTGCTGCAGATGGGGCACAGCTCCTGATCCGTCAGCGTACAGCACTCTTTACAGTAGCAGATATGCTCCCTGGCGCTGACAAGGGCCTCCGAAAGCTGGCGCACCCGTTCAACCGGCATATTCACAATATGAAAAGCCAGTCTCTGGGCCGTCTTTCCCCCAATGCCCGGCAGGGAAGAAAGCTGCTCGATCAGCTTTGTAATCTGATTTCCGTAGTATTCCATCTTCCGTCCGCCTCATTTCTCAGAAGCCGAAGCCGCCGCCCAAGCCGCCAAGGCCTCCCGTCAGCCTGCTCATAGCGGAGGTGGCTTCTTCCTCCACTTTCCGCAATGCTTCATTGGTGGCTGCCACAATCAGATCCTCCAGCATCTCAATGTCATCCGGATCCACCACTTCCTCTGACAGTTTTACGCCGGTAACCAGTCGTTTTCCGGAAATCGTCACCTCCACGGCTCCGCCTCCCGCGGACGCGGTAAACTCTTTCTCCTCCAGCGCCTTCTGGTTTTCCTCCATCTGCTTCTGCATTTTCTGCGCCTGCTTCATCAGGTTATTCATGTTGCCGGGCATACCTCCCGGAAATCCTCCTCGTCTTGCCATATCTGCATCCTCCTATTCTTCTATTTCAATATCCATATGGACAAAGTCCTTCACTGCCTTTTCTATCTCAATGGCGCTCAGTCTGGCATTCTGAACATGCTCATCCGCCGCCAGAACAAATCTCACATCCGCCTGCCTGCCCGTCTTCTCGGCGATCAGTTCCTCCAGCTGCTCCTTATACTGGGGATTATTCAGATACGTTTCTCCCAGGAAATCAGAGAACACCACATACAGCTGGTTTTCCGCTCCCGGCGCGGTGTTGAATTTCAGCTGGGCGGATGAAAGCACAATCCGAAACCGCTGGGAAGTTCCCGCTATGATGCTGCTCCACATGGTTTTAATCTGCTGCAGATCCTCCGGCGCAGCCTTGGCATACCGGGGGCCGCTCTCTTCCTCCCCGGAGGGAAGTTCCTTACCGCCTCCCGCGTCCGGTTTCCTGTCAGGCTGTCCGCCGGAAAGCGCCGGGCTGCCGGAAACCACGGCGACCGTCCCTTCCTCCAGCATTTTTTCCAGCCGACGCACCCGCTCTCCCATGGAAAGCTCATCCCGCTCCATCTGGGGACGGCACAGCTTGATCAGTGCCACCTCCAGCAGCACCCGCTTGTTTACCGCGTACCGCATCTGGTTGGCCAGTTCAGAAAAAATCCGGATAAAACGCATCAGGGTATCTTCCCGGATCATGGCCGCCTCTTCCTTCAGGGCCGCCAGGTTTTCCGCCGACATATCCAGGCTGTCTTCCATCTCCTCGGAAGCTTTCAGCAGCATCAGATTCCGCAGGTACCAGGTAAAATCATTGACCAGCTGTGTCAGATCCCGCCCCTGCATGATCAGGTCCTCCACCAGCCCGAACACGGCCGTCACATTGTTTTCCAGGACCCGGCGCAGCAGCCGACTGAACACCTCCGTGTCCACGGCCCCCAGCACCTCCAGCACCTTCTCATAGGTCAGGGTCTGGCCCAGATAGAAGGAAATGCACTGGTCCGCCAGACTCAGGGCGTCCCGCATGCCTCCGTCCGCCTTTCTGGCAATGTAGCGGATGGCTTTCTCCTCCGCTTCCACCTGCTCCCTGGCCAGAAGCTCCCGAAGCCTTCCCGCGATCTCGTCCTGGCTGATCCGTTTAAAATCATACCGCTGGCACCGGGAAAGAATCGTAACCGGAATTTTATGGGCTTCCGTGGTAGCCAGGATAAAAATCACATAGGAAGGAGGCTCTTCCAGGGTTTTCAAAAGCGCATTGAAGGCTCCTATGGACAGCATATGTACCTCGTCAATAATGTAGACCTTATATCTGCCCTCCGCCGGAGAATAGGCCACCTCATCCCGGATCTCGCGGATATTGTCCACGCCGTTGTTGGAGGCCGCGTCAATCTCGATCACATTCATGGATGAGCCGGCCCCAATAGCCCGGCACGTTCTGCACTCGTTGCAGGGGTTCCCGTCCACCGGGTGCTCGCAGTTTACCGCCCTGGCAAAAATCTTGGCCACTGACGTCTTTCCGGTTCCCCGGGTTCCGCAGAACAGATAGGCATGGCCGATCCGGTCCATCATAATCTGATTTTTCAATGTGGTGACAATCGGATCCTGTCCTTTTACCTCCTGAAAGGTAGCCGGCCGGAACTTCCGGTATAATGCTGTATAACTCATGAGGTCACTCCCGCTTCCCATAACAAAAAACCAATGCCGTCTCATGGTTTGCCTTGGGACGGCAATGGTTTTTCATGCAGCCTGTTTTATTTTACTGTTATCAGTCGCCGAAGCTCAGTCCGAGAAGTTTGGCTTCCTTTACAATCTGATCATCCGGCGATACCGTCTTCAGTTTCCCTGCGCACTCTGCCAGAGGAACTTTCTTTACCTTTCCGTTTACGATACCTACCATGTAGCCGTACTGTTCTTCCATAATCAGCTTGGCCGCGGCCACGCCCAGTCTGGTGGAAAGCACTCTGTCGTAGGGGCAGGGGCTTCCGCCTCTCTGGATATGTCCCGGCACGGTAATGCGGACCTCAGTGCCGCTTCTCTCCAGGATCTGCTCCGCCAGTTCATAGGCAACGGAAGGATGATGCTTCTTCTCTTCCATCTTTTTCTTCAGTTCCTTTTTGCTCAGCTTGGCATCGTCCGCCGAGATGGCGCCCTCCGCAACCGCCAGCACGGTAAAGCCTTTTCCGGCTTTGGTTCTCTTGTCGATTGCCTCGATCACCTTGTCGATGTGGTAGGGGATCTCCGGGATCAGGATAATATCGGCGCCGCCTGCAATTCCCGCGTACAGCGTCAGCCATCCAACCTTATGGCCCATGATCTCCACGATAAATACCCGGTTGTGGGAGGAAGCCGTGGTATGGATCCGGTCGATGGCGTCTGTGGCCACGTTCACGGCGCTGTAGAAGCCGAAGGTCATATCGGTTCCCCAGATATCGTTATCGATGGTCTTGGGAAGATGGATAATGTTCAGTCCCTCTTCTCTCAGCAGGTTGGCCGTTTTCTGGGTGCCGTTTCCGCCCAGAATCACCAGGCAGTCCAGACGCAGCTTGTAGTAATTCTGCTTCATGGCATCCACTTTGTCAAGGCCCTTCTCGTCCGGTACCCGCATCAGCTTAAAGGGCTGTCTGGAAGATCCCAGGATCGTTCCGCCCTTGGTCAGGATGCCGGAGAAATCGCTGGAGGTCAGAAGTCTGTAGTCGCCGTAAATCAGGCCCTTGTAGCCGTTCATGAAACCGTACACTTCCAGCTCGCTTAAATTGCTGGACAGTCCCTTCACCACGCCCCGCATGGTAGCGTTCAATGCCTGGCAGTCGCCGCCGCTGGTTAAAAGTCCAATTCTCTTCATTGTTTTTTCCACCCTTCTCCGTTTTTTCCGCGCCGGAAGCGTCATCGCGAACCCCCCGCTCTCCGGCGGCTTTCATATGTTCTATTATACCTTTTTTGGGAGAAGTGTACAAGCTATTTATCAAAGGAAGTTGACAAATATGGAGGCCCCCACCACCGTAATCAGGCCGGAAACCGCAATGGCCAGGCTGCTGATGGCGCCTTCCACCTCGCCCATCTGCATGGCCTTTGTGGTGCCGATGGCATGGGCCGCGCTTCCGATGGCCAGTCCCTTTGCCACCGGCTCCGTAATGCGAAAGATTTTGCAGACAAGCTCCGCGATCATGTTGCCCAGAATACCGGTAATCACAATGGCCGCCACGGTAATATTCACGATCCCGCCCATTTCCTGGGAGACGCCCATGCCGATGGCTGTGGTAATGGACTTGGGCAGCAGGGTTACATACTGTTCATGGGTAAAGTCAAATAACAGCGCCAGCATCAGCACGCCGCCCAGGCTGGTCAGCACCCCGGCCACGGAGCCCGCTATGATTGCCTTCCAGTTGCGTTTAAGCTGTTCCAGTTCCCGGTACAGGGGAACGGACAGGCAGACGGTAGCCGGCGTCAGCAGGTAGCTCAGATATTTTGCGCTCTCATTATAGCTGTCATATTCAATGCCTGTAACAAGCAGAAGCAGCATCACCATAATAATGGAGATCAGCAGGGGATTGAGTATGGCAAGCTTCCATTTTTTCTTCATCAGAAGGCCGATCTCATATCCCAGAACGCTGACAAACATTCCAAAAAACAGAGATCCGCTTATAAATTCTTTCATTCTTTTCCCGCATCCTTTCTCCCTGTCCGTTTCTGATCCCTGCGGATCATCCACTGGGTCACTCTTCCCGTTACCGCCATCACCATCACGGTTGTCACCGCAATAATCACAGCGAAAGGCAGCAGGATTCCTCTCAAGGCCTCCCACTCCACCATCAGGCCCACGCCTGCGGGAATAAACATCAGCGGCATAACTGCCACCAGAAAATCTGCCGTCTCCTCCACCTGCTTCAGCGGGAGAATCCCTGTGGCCAGCGCCCCGAACATCAGCAGCAAACCGTAGATGCTGGCCGGAACCGGCAGGGGGAGCAGATATTTCAGGATCTCTCCCAGAAAGGACACGCCCATGATGATGCAGAATTGCTTCATATACTTCATCGGTTCTCTCCTCCTTCTTCTGTTCTGTCAAAAGCAGTCTTATTCTACAATCTTTCCCTCCCGATGTAAAGGAAAAATCCCTCCGGTTTTTCTTCCGTCTTTTCTTCACCGGAAAAGCTCTTGTTTTTTTGCCGGTATCCTGCTACCATCTGATTGAACAACGCGAAAGGAGCACATCCATGAGATTTATTACTTTTTCATACAAAGGGGAAACTCTTCCCGGTGTTCTGTCCCGGGACGGCCATTCTGTCGTATCCTTCCGGCAGGCGAAACTCCCCTTCGCCTCCGTAAATGACCTGATCTGCAATGCCTCCCCCGCTCAGATGGCGGACTTAAAGAGGCTGAGCCGGGAACCGGAAAACCCCCTTCCCCTGGAGCAGGTAAAGCTGCTGGCCCCCATCCCTGTCCCCAGGCAGGATGTCATCTGTCTGGGCATTAACTATGCGGCCCATGCCCGGGAATCGGCCCGGTACAAGAACGAGACCTACGATGCCAACCGGCAGTACGCCGTCTATTTTTCCAAAAGGGTCAACGAGGCCGTAGGGGACGGCGCCCCCATCCAGGGCCACTTTGACCTGCAGCAGCGGCTGGATTACGAAGTGGAGCTGGCTGTCATCATAGGCCAGGACGCCTGCCGGGTACCGGCAGACCAGGCTTTTGATTATGTATTCGGCTATACCATCCTCAACGACATCAGCGCCAGGGAAATTCAGACCCGTCACAGGCAATGGTATTTTGGAAAAAGCATGGACGGCTTCTGCCCCATGGGTCCATGGATCGTCACGGAAGATGAGTTTGACCGGCCACCCGTGCTGCGCATCTCCTCCCGGGTAAACGGCGAGCTGCGCCAGGACAGTTCCACCGGCCTTCTGATTTTCTCCATTCCCCAGGTCATCGAAGAGCTCAGCCACGGCATGACCCTAAAGGCCGGCACCATCCTCTCCATGGGCACGCCGGAGGGAGCCGGCATGGGATTTGACCCGCCCCGCTTCCTGAAATCCGGGGATGTGGTATCATGTGAAATCCAGGGCATCGGAACCCTGACCAATCCGGTTCTGTAGATAAAGGTGCCTCGCCCCCCGGCCTTCCTATTTTCTGTATTTCTTTACGAAGTAGAAAACCGTAACCAAAATCAGGCAGGCCGTCACGGCGTACAGCCCCAGTGGCTGGCTCACTTTCCCGGCCACAAAAATGCTGGTGGGGCCGTCCGCGCCCCCGATTACGGAAACGGACTGTTCGGATAAGCCGGCAAATGTTCCGAATATGCTTCGGATCGTGAGATACCTCCAGACAGAGACGGCGGTCAGCACCAGGCTCAAAGCCGCCAGCAGGGTTCCCGGCACATCAATCCGTCGGCGGCTTTCCGGTTCTGTATTTTCCAGAAGCGTCTCACCGATTTTTTCCGGACTTCCCAGTCTGCTCACCGCCTCTTCTTCCGTCAGACCGCCCTCCACCATATCCGCAATCATTTCCTCGTATTCGTCCAGGTAACGCCTGCGCTCGCTTTTTTCCAGCGTCCGCAGCTTTCGGTTCAGTTCTCTGAGAAACTGTTTCTTTCCCATTTTCTCTCCCCCATCTTTCTTCACTCTCTGCCCGTTTCCTCACTCTTTTGGCAGATATAGTCCAGCAGTCTGTCCAGCTCCTCTCTTTCCTCCAAAAAGGAATCCAGGTAATCCAGCCCCTGCTTCGTAATGCGAAAATACTTCCGCAGCCTTCCGTTATGTTCTCTTGTGTAAGACGAGACTCTGTCCCCGGTCTCCAGCCTGCGCAGAATCGGATAGAGGGTTGATTCTGTCATCGCGATATATTCCGGAATATCCTTAAGAAGCTGATATCCGTAGGAATCTCCCTGCCGCAGCGCTGCCAGCACGCAGAATTCCAGCAATCCTTTTCTGATCTGTGCATCCATGGGAAACCTCCTGTCTTTTTATATACTATACTATACACAGTATTTACTGTCAACAACCGTTTCCTGTGAAGGGACAAAAGAAAAAGCCCTCATCTCCTCTGTAAGAGGTATGAAGGCTTCGCAGTAGCGGAAGGGAGACTTGAACTCTCGACACCACGGGTATGAACCGTGTGCTCTAGCCAGCTGAGCTATTCCGCCATATTTATGAAATTATATGGGACCTATAGGGCTCGAACCTATGACCCTCTGCTTGTAAGGCAGATGCTCTCCCAGCTGAGCTAAGATCCCATATTTGCGAGTCAGGTTTCAACTCGCTTTGCTATTATACAATTAACCGGCCCGAAAAGTCAAGCACTTTTTCAAATATTTTCGCGCCTGTTCCGGCTTATCCCCGGATCAGGATCTGGTATAGGTTCCATTCATGGGTGAACCGGAGGTATCGTAGTCCTCCTCGCTGAGAACAGAGACTTCTACCGCCCCTTCTACGTAACTGAACACCACCATGTGGTAATCATCTCCGTAATAAACCGCCTGGTTTCCATCCACTTCAGCCTCTCCGGACACGCCTGCGTTCAGAAACGCAAAGGCGATATGGGTTTCATCCGCCGGCGTGATGCTGAGCGTCTCTCCCTCAGCGCTGGTAAACGTGCCGTTCCAGTCCGCAGCCAGTTCCCCGCCTTCCGTCTCATTCATGGCGTCAAATTCCTCATCGGAATAATTCTCCTCTGCCAAAAGAGTTTCCGGCTCTGTCCCTGCCTCCGGGCTGGCTGCCGCCTCTTCCGTTCCCATTGTTTCCGACTCCTGCGCCGGCTCCTGTGCCAGTTCCGTCTGGCCTCCGGCGGCCCCCGTCTCTTTCGTCAGTCCGTTCAGAGTGTCTCCTCCCTCTGTTCCTCCTGTGACAGACAGATCCTGGGCCGGCGAAGTCTCAGCCGCTTCTGTCCCCTGGGAATCTGTGTTCGCTGCGCTCTGCGCCTGGGAAGGCGCCGCGCTGCCGGCCATCCCTCCGTTATCCGTATCTGCCCGTGTGCAGGCTGTCAGAGCGGCAGCAGCAGCTCCCGCGGCCAGTAACAGCCGGATCTTTTTTTTCATCATCTGTACTCTCCCCTTTTCTCATTAAAGTCTGAACTTTTCTGAACAGGGATATTCTATCACCATTTTGTCCGGTTGTCACAGTCTTCTCCAAAACTTCAGAATCTCTTAGGAAAGGGTTTCCGTTTCCTCTTCTCCCAGATGAAGCCGGATAAACCGGCGTCTGCCCCCTTCCACATCCCCGCCTCCCAGGAATCGAAGCAGCGGAAACACATTTACGTTTTCCCACAGATAGGTGCCCCTGTAGGTGCGCAGACTACTCCACCAGTAATCTCCGGCAAATTTCACATATCCTTCCTCCACCGGGGAAAAATGGATGCGAATGCAGATCTGCAGCAGTTCCTCCATGGTATCGATCCGCCTCGCCGTCATTTGGGGTATCTCCCCGTCAGGCGGAAAGCAATCGCTCAGCCAGGCCGGTATCGTCCCGTTCTGCTCCTCATCCAGCGGCCGGGGGAGCCCTGCCGCCAGCTGGACCCCGTTGTCCAGAACCGCAAAGGCGTACAGCCGGATGCCTTCTTTTTTCTGCCGCCGGAGGACAAGATCAAGAAATTTTTTCTTATCTCTCTCATCGGCAAGCCGCTTTGAATTGAAATTCAGACAGATGTAACAGACATGCGCCTCTGTAAAAAAATCAGTGCGTGACATAGAAAAAGCCTCCTCGCTTTTGTAGAAATTTTGCAGAAATGATTTATAATCCTGATGATGCCCTCTCAGCACAGTATTATCTTATCACTGCTGTAATGATAATTCAACATTTTCTTTATAAATGAAACAAATTGTTTCTTTTTTAGTTTAGAGAAAATGTTGCGTGATTGATGTACCAAAAAACAGGGAGGACAGGACACACACCGTTGCGTTTCCGGCGCCGGGTTTCATTTTGTTAATGACTGATTAATACATTAATCTGTCATCCGCACAAAAAAGGACGCTGCCGTATCATGAAGCTCATGATAAAGCAGCATCCTCTCTTCAGATTTTCCAGTTATCCCCGAATTCAGCCAGCTGTATATATTCCGCGTAGTGCTTCATATAAAAATCATGCCGCTCTTTTCTGGGAACGAACCTGCGTATCTCCTTTGCCGCCAGATGGGCGCTGGCCTGGCTCACATCGCCGTAGGCGCCGCTTCCCACCGCCGCGTAGATAGCCGCTCCCAGAGCACAGGTCTGATCCGCGTCCACGATGGCCACTTCTTTCCCCAATACATCCGCCATCATCTGCATCACATACTCTGATTTCTTGGAGATACCTCCTACTGCCGTTACATTGTGGATCTCAATGCCCTGCTCCTCAAAGCCGGCCACGATCCGTTTCATTCCGCATACCGCTCCGAATACCAGAGCCCGGTACACATAGGGCGGTTCCATGCCAAGGCGCAGTCCGCCGATCAGCGCTTTCTGGAAATCATCCGTATCCGGGTAACGCCGTCCGTTAAACCAGTCCAGAGAAACCGGGAAGGGTTCATCCGGCAGCGCCTCCGCCCCTTTCTGCAGGTCTATCAGCATCCTCTCGTCCATAGTCTTACGGATTTTCCGAAATGTTTCCGGATCCAGTTCCTCTTTCAGATTGTCCAGAGGCCACATCAGCAGTTTTTTGAACCAGGCAAAGATATCGCCGAAGGCTGCCTGGCCCGTCTCCACGCCTACCAGATCCGGCAGAATCGAGTTCTCCGCCTGGCCGCAGAATCTCTTGATATCTTTCCCCTCCAGGTTTTCGGCCTTCTCTACAATCATGTCCACCGCAGAGGTTCCCATGGTGCAGATCAGGGTCTTCTCCCTGATGCCGGCCCCCACCGCCCCCGCATGGGCGTCAAAGGAACTGCCGGAGATCACCACGTCTGTAGAAAGGCCCAGCCGTTTGGCCCACTCCGGGCACAGATTTCCGGCCTTCACTACTGCCGGCTGGGGCGCGTTTCCGTACCGCTCCCGCACCTGCACCAGATAGGGATCCAGCTTCTCCAGCACCTCTTTTGCCGGGAGCCCGCCCCATTCGCTGTGCCAGTAGGCCTTATGGCCTGCTGCGCAGGCCCCATGGAAGATATGATCCGGCCGGGTTTCCCCGCACATCACCCCCACCATCCAGTCGCTGTGCTCTTCCCAGGTGTAGGCCGCTTCCCGGATGCGCTGGTCTGTCCGCACCGCATGCAGGATTTTAGCCCAGTACCACTCCGCGCAGTAATTTCCCTGATACTTTGTATAGTCCGTATCGCTTCCGTGCCGGAACGCCTCGTTCACTTCCTCCGCCTCGGCAAAAGCGGAGTGATCTTTCCAGAGATAGAACATGGCGTTTTCGTCCTCCGCAAACTCCTCCAGCAGGGCCAGCGGCGTTCCCTCCCGGTTTACCGGAGCAGGCGTAGATCCGGTGGTGTCAATTCCAATCCCCAGTACCCGGCTCCGTTCCCGGGGGCCCAGCGGCTTCAGTGCTTCCAGGATACAGGATTCAATCGCTTCCAGATAGTCCAGCGGATGCTGTCTGAAAATTCCCTGTTCCGGATGCTGATAAAGCCCCTTCTTCCAGCGGGAATAGAAAGCCGTTCCGCTCCCCACGGTCTTTCCGGTTTCCGTATCCACCACTACCGCCCGGGAGGAATCGCTTCCAAAATCCACGCCTATCACATAATTATTTTCCATATTTCATCCGTTCCAATCTGTAATATGAAGGCTGCCGCAAAGCGCAGAACCGTTCCAGGTCTTTTCATTTTGCGGCAGCCCCTGATTTTTCTTAATTATTTGCGGGAAATCGCTTTCTTCGCTTTAGCCGCAATGTTTTCCGGTGTGAGGCCGTATGCCTCCAGCAGTACCTTGGGAGCGGCGGAATGTCCGAATTTATCTTCCACGCCCACAAACTCCATGGGTACGTTTTCCGTCTGTACCACTACCTCGGAAACAGCGGCGCCCAGACCGCCCACTACGTTGTGCTCCTCAGCTGTCACAATCGCGCCTGTCTCTCTGGCAGCCTTTACGATGATCTCTCTGTCAATGGGCTTGATGGTGTGCATATCGATCACTCTGGCGCTGATGCCCTCCGCCTCCAGCAGTTTCTGGGCTTTCAGGGCTTCCTGCACCATCAGGCCGCAGGCAATGATGGTCACATCTTTTCCGTCCACCAGCTGCACGCCCTTGCCGATCTCAAACTTATAGTCCGCAAAGCTGTCTGTTACGCACTCTACCGCCGGACGGCCCGTTCTGAAGTAGCAGGGGCCGTTGTAGTCCAGCATAGCCTTTGTAGCCAGGCGTACCTCGTTGGAATCGCAGGGAACAATCACCGTCATACCGGGAATGGTCCGCATCAGGCTGATGTCCTCAATGCACTGATGGGTAGCTCCGTCCTCGCCTACAGTCAGTCCGGCATGGCTTCCGATTACCTTTACGTTCAGGCCCGGATAAGCCACATCGTTTCTCACCTGGTCATATACCCGGCCTGAGGCAAAAATCGCGAAGGTATGTACCAGCGCTGTAGCGCCGCAGGCAGCGAATCCCGCTCCGATATCCACCATGTTCGCCTCCGCGATACCGATGTTGAAAAAGCGCTCCGGATATTTTTCCGCGAAATACATGGACATGGTACATTTCTTCAGGTCCGCATCAAACACATAGATTTTTTCATCACCGCCAAACTCTACCAGAGCCCGACCGTATGCTTCTCTTGTTGAAATATTTTCTCCCATTCTTTAACCCTCCAGTTCCGCAATTCTAGCATCTAATTCCGCAAAGCAGGCCGGCCACTGATCCGGTTTGGGCTGTCCGCCGTGGAAATCCACATTGTTTTCAAACAGAGATACGCCCTTGCCCTTGATGGTGTCGGCAACGATCACAGTGGGTTTCCCCTTCTGGCAGGAAGCCAGTTCCACAGCGTCTGCCACCTGTTCCACATCATGTCCGTTCACTTCTATCACATTCCATCCGAAAGCCCTGAATTTCTCTCCGATGGGATAGGGAGACATGATCTCCTCCAGGGAGCCGTCCAGCTGCAGTTTATTGTTGTCCACGAAGGCAATCAGATTGTCCGCCTTGTAGAAGCCGGCGCACATGGCGGCCTCCCACACCTGGCCTTCCTGGATTTCTCCATCGCCCAGGATACAGAAAGCACGGTTTCCTACCTGGTTGGCCTTGCTGTACATCGCCATTCCCAGGGCAACGGAAAGACCCTGTCCCAGGGAACCGGCGGACATATCTACGCCGGGAACATGCATCTCCACATGGCCGGAAAGGTCACTGTCAATTTTCCGGAAGGTAGCCAGGTGCTCCACCGGGAAAAATCCTCTCAAAGCCAGGGTGGCGTAGAGAGCCGGTGAGCAGTGTCCCTTGGAGAGCACCAGACGGTCTCTGTCCGCCTTGTGGGGATCCTGGGGATCAATATTCATCTTATCAAAATACAGCACAGCCAGGATTTCTCCCAGGGAAAATGAGCCCCCGATATGGCCGGAGCCGGCGGTCTGGATTGTCTGCAGCGCGGTCTTTCTGATTTTGGCCGCCCATAAATCCAATTCCTTTTTCTTGTTGCTGTCCATAAAATAATCCTCCTTTATATGCACTGCGTGATGTCAACTACTTTGCGGCATTCTGCTTCTTCTGCTTGATCATATCCACATATACAGCCGCGATAATGATGATGCCCTTCAGCACGTACTGCCAGTAGGAGTTTACGTGCATCAGGTTCAGTCCGTTGGAGATCAGGCCGATGATCAGAACACCGATCAGCAGGCCGCCCACGGAACCGGTGCCGCCGAAGAAAGAGGTACCGCCCAGCACGGCTGCCGCGATGGCGTCTGTCTCATAGCCCTGACCGGTATCCGGCTGTCCGGAGGACATACGGGAAGCCAGCACAACGCCGCAGAAGCCTGCCAGAGTACCGCTGATGGTCCACACCAGAATCTTGATCTTGTTTACATTGATACCGGAGAAGCGGGCGGATACCTCGTTGCCGCCTACCGCGTAAATATGACGTCCTGTCTTGGTCTTATTCAGGAAGAAGTAGTCCAGGATCAGGAAGATAATCATGTACACCACCGGAAGAGGCACCGGTCCGATAGAACCCTGGCCGATCTCGGCGAAAGCATCCTGGCCGTAAGCGGTCACAGGAGAACCGTTGGCCACCAGATAAGCGGTACCACGGCAGATAGACTGCATGGCCAGCGTTACCACGAAGGGATGGATGCCGGTGTAAGCTACAATCGCTCCGTTCAGGAAACCGATTACCAGACCGAACAGAACGCCCATGGCAACCGCCACTCCTACGGGCATTCCCCACCATTCAAAGGCTGCTACAGTCATAACGCCGGTGAAGGCTGCCAGAGCGCCGCCGGTCAGGTCGATACCGGCCAGGATGATGGCCATCTGCACGCCGATTGCCAAATAGCAGTTGGTGGCGCAGGTTCTGAGCAGGTTTAACAGGTTGTTGGTTGTCAGAAAGTTGCTTCCGAAAATTGAAAAGATCACACAAAGGACTAATAATCCCAGTAAAATACCCCAGTTCTGGCTGAAGTAACCTTTTACGGCTCTGCTGATGCCGCTCTGTGATTTGCTGTTATTCATCGTCTGATACCCCCATTGCAAATTTTAATATCTTCTCCTGATCGTTTTCCTCATGGCTGAGCTCGCCGGTGATGCGGCCTTCCTTCATGACGATGATGCGGTCGCTCATGTTCATCACCTCAGGCATCTCGGAGGATATCAGGATAATCGCCAGTCCCGCTTTTGCCAGATTGTTGATGATCGTATAGATCTCTGCCTTGGCGCCCACGTCGATACCTCTGGTGGGCTCATCCAGGATCAGGATCTTGGGATCTGTGGCCAGCCATTTTGCCAGCAGCACCTTCTGCTGGTTTCCGCCGGACAGTGTGGAACAGTTTACCCGGGAGGAGGGTGTCTTAATCCGAAGGGATTCGATTCCATGATCCACGATCTCATCCTCTTTGTTGGCGTTTACTCTAAAGAAATTAATGAAACGGTTCAGCACCGGAAGCGTGATATTAAAGCTGATGGTGTTATTCAGCAGCAGCCCCTCTGTCTTCCGGCTCTCCGGCACCAGGGCCACGCCCTTGCTCTGCATGTACCGGGGATTGCGGCTGGTCACCTTCTCCCCTTCCAGATAAATCTCTCCGGAATCCATGGGGTCCAGTCCCATAATGGCCTTCATCAGCTCAGACCGGCCGGCGCCTACCAGGCCGTAGAAGCCCAGGATCTCGCCGCTGCGCACCTGGAAGCTGCAGTCGATAGCCCGCTTGCCCGCGTTGATATGTTTCGCCTCCAGCATCACCTTGCCCGGGGTATTGTAGGTTCTGGTGTAGTAATTTCCCAGGTCCCGGCCTACCATTAGGGAGATCAGCTCGCTCTCCGTACAGTTGTCCGACTGGCGAACACCCATAAACTCGCCGTCCCGCATGATGGTTACGGCATCACACAGCTGGAATACCTCCGCCATCTTGTGGGTGATAAAGATGATGCCCATGCCCTGGCTTCTCAGGTCCCGTACCGTCTGGAACAGCACCTCCACCTCTCTCTCCGACAGGGAGGAGGTGGGCTCGTCCAGAATCAGGATCTTGGCGTTCAGGGAGAAGGACTTGGCAATCTCCACCATCTGCTGCTGCCCCAGAGACAGCTTTCCCACATATTCGTTGGGGTCGATGTTCAGACCCACCCGCTCCAGAAACGGTCTGGCCGCTTCCGCCATCTTGTCCTTGCTCACCATTCCGAAGGAATTTTTCATCTCACGACCCAGGAAAATATTCTCCGCAATGGTGAGATAAGGCTCCAGCGCCAGCTCCTGATGGATAAACGCCACTCCCATCTGCTGGGACTCATAAATAGAATGTATCTCTACTTTTTTTCCTTCAATGTAGATCTCTCCGGAGTCTGCCGGGAACACGCCGCCCAGAACGTTCATCAGGGTGGATTTTCCGGCTCCATTCTCGCCCATGAAGCCCATCACTTCGCCTGCATGTACAGTAATTGCGGCATTATTCAGCGCGCGAACGCCGGGAAAGGTCTTTACTATATGCTCCATACGCAAAAGTTCCTTTTGCATTTCGCCCCTCCTTTAGCACAGAAAAGCTGCCTGAGACCTACTTCCGTAAAACTCCGGCAGCTTTTCAGTTATTTACTTAAATTTTATCTGCAGATATGGCTCCGCAATTACTGCCAGTCTGAAATATCAAACTCGGAAATGTTTTCGGCAGTGATCAGCTCTACATCAACAACCTGATCATGCTCAACCTCTTCGCCGGCAAGTACAGCGATAGCGGTATCTACTGCGTTAGATCCGATTACAGAGGGCTGCTGAGCTGCGGAAGCAGTAGCAGAACCATCCTCAACGTATCCCATGAAGTCCGGGTTGCCGTCAACGCCGTAGATCACAACGTCGGTTCTGCCGGCAGCGTTGCAGGCCTGTACGCATCCCAGAGCGCCCATATCGTTGATGCAGAAGAAGCCGGCCAGATCAGCGTCAGCGGTCAGCACGTCCTCAGCAGCGGTCATGGTCTTAGCGGTATCGCCTGAAGTATCTGTGGTGGATACGATCTCGAAGTAATCGCCAACGGTATCCAGGAAGCCCTGCTCACGGTCTACGCAGGCAGCGCCGGAGGGCTGGTTCATGATGGCGATCTTGGCGCCCTCATCCAGCTTGCTCATCATATCCTCAGCGCAGAGAACGCCGGCCTTGTAGTTATCGGAAGCGATGATGGCAGCTACCTTGTCAGCAGCGTCCACAGGGGTATCTACGTTGATTACCGGGATGCCGGCTTCCTCGCAGGCGGTCAGAGCCTCGGTTACAGCGGTGGTATCCATGGGAGCCAGGATGATGGCGTCTACTTCCTGAACGATCAGGTCGTTTACATAGTTGTTCATGGTAGCCTGGTCGCTGTTGGCGTCAACTGTTACCAGCTGAGAGTCAGGATCCATTCCCAGTGCTTCCATCTCAGCGGTGATGCCGCCCATCATGGCGGTCCAGAAGGGGTTGTTCATTGTGGTGGGAACGTAAGCCAGCGTGATGCCGGATACGTCGATGTCAGGAGCTGCTGCTTCCTCAGCGGCTTCGGTAGCGGCCTCGGTAGCGGCCTCAGTCGTTTCCTCAGCAATCGCGGTCATTCCCATTGTTGCTGCCATTGCAACTGCCATTGTCAGTGCTGCAATACGTCTTTTCATGATACATTCTCCTTTTATTTATATATTTTACCCCTTTTCTCCTGCAGTCCGACCCACCGGCCCGGAGTCTTTCTCTCCCCTTGCTCTGTGACAGTCTTTCTGCAGTTACGCAGGAGTAATTGCGTTCCTGGTTTGTGTTTCGGCGGACCTGGCCTCTCTGATCCGGGTGAAGATATCGTCCTTCAGCAGCCGGTCCAGGTTATAGTAGTAACCGCCCAGGAGGAATGAATCCTCGTTCAGTCTGGAATACCGGATAATGGTGCACTCCTCCACATAGGGGGGAACACAGTTCCGGATGGATTCCTTTACTTTTGAGAGGAAGTGTTCTGTGTTGGGATAATCAGGTCCGATGATGATGCAGTCCGGATTGACCGTATAGATAATGTTGGCAATCCCGTACCCCAGCATCCAGGCCATCCGCTCCACCGCCCACAGGGCCAGCGGATCTCCCTTTTTGTATTCCTCCAGAATTTCCTGGTAGGTGCTGTTTTCTGTCAGGGGACTTTCCGGAAATTCCGTCAGCCTCTCCCCCACATACCGCCGCAGGCTCTCAATACCTGCCCGGTACTCGTAGGTGCCTGCCCGCTCATGGCCCATCCGGTTCCCGTTATAATTGATCCCCGTATAGCCCACTTCGCCGGCCAGTCCCAGATGGCCGTTCATGATGGCTCCGTTCACAATAAAGCCGGCGCCGATACCGTAGCCTCTGGATCTGACTACCGCCAGGCTGGCCCGCTCAATACCCTGTATCTCCTCCGCGCATTTCCACTCCGCATAGGCGGAAAACTTGGCATCATGCTTGACCAGAACCTGCTTTCCCAGCACGCTCTCCAGTTCTTTCCGCACATTCACCCTGCTCAGTTCCTCAAACTCGGAAACCATAAAGATCTCTTCGTTCTTTTCGGGACGGTTGATAAACAGTCCCGGCACCGCAAGGGAGACGGCAATGATGCGGTCTGTGCCAAACTCCTGAGCCAAACGGACGGCATCCCGTTTCATCTTTTCAACGATCCCGAAGATGTCCTCGTTTTTCTCAAAACAGTGGCGTATGTATTTCTCCTGCCTTCCATGGAGAGTAAAGACGCTGAACTGATAATCCTTTCGGGTAATCCCCACTGACATCATGTAGATATCGTCCAGCCTGAGGCACAGCTTTTCGCCCCGCCGCCCTGCCGCGGCGTCCCCGTCCACCTCCACAATGTTCAGCTCATAAAAATCATTGATGATGTTGGTGATGGTGGCCTTCTGCAAATTCAGGGTCGCAGCCAGGTCTGACCGGGTAATGCTTCCATTTTCCAGAAGCGTGCGGAAAACCAGCGCCCTGTTGTTTTTCTGCATCTCGCTGCTGTTCATGCCTCTTTTCATAAGTTTTTCCTCCAAACTTCTTTTTGTAAAATAGTTGAACTCAAATTGTGCGTTTTGTTTAGTTTGTGTTTATCGAAAAAACTTATTTCTTCTTTACACTCCCCATTTTACCCGGGGTATCCGGAAAAGTCAACGCTTTTCCTGTTGAATAAGTGCACAATCTTTGCTCTTTGTGTTTGTTCAATATTCACAAATACTAAAATTTGCCATCTGTTTTTTATTTAATTCTAACCGCAAACGGCGGAAGCGTCAACAGAGGGGCCTCCGCATCAAAGCGAAAGCCCCTCCGGCCTGTTTATGTTCATTCATTTGTTTTTATACAGCGCTTCTTCCTTTAATTCCCAGCCTCAAAGCTCTGTCCGAACTGGGCGCTGCGCGCATTGATCTTCTCCATAATCCGATCCGCCTCTTCACCGGATGCCGGCGTGGGGCGGTAATCGTTCCAGCCCGCCTGGGAGCTGACAGAACAGGGGATCAGATTGACCTCCCCTTCTCCCTGGACTCCCTCCGCCGTCACCGTAAAGGTCTGCTGGAAAATCATGGTGTCCATGTCGCTGGGCGCGTTGTTTCCGCCGAAGCAGAAATTTGCCAGGCTGTAGGCTATGTATTTTCCCTGATACAGCTCGATCCCCTGCAGCACGTGGGGATGATGCCCCACCACCAGATCCGCGCCGCAGTCTATGGCCGTATGGGCCAGGGAAATCTGGGTTTCGTCCGGCGATTCGCTCTTTTCCGTGCCCCAGTGGAAGGCGGCCACAACCACCTGGGCTCCCTGCTCTTTCGCGCTGGCTATGGTTTCCCGCACCTGGTCCTCTTTTCCCATGCCCTCATCCAGCACATAGATGCCGATCAGTCCCACCTTTACGCCATTGGCTTCCTTTACGATAATCTTATCTCCGGTACAGTAGTCGATCCCCGCTTCTTCCAGATACTGCTGGGTATCCGTCAGGCTCTGGGCGCCGTAATCGCTGCTGTGATTGTTGGCCAGAGTAACAGAATCAATGGAGCCGTCCAGCAGAATATCCGTGTAGGAGGGATCTCCCTTGAAAGCGTACTGCTTGTTCTCCCTGGTATCCAGGGTGGTGAGGGTTCCCTCGAAATTGGCAAAGGTAATATCATCCTCCGAGAGAATCGACCTGACGTTTTCAAAGAAATAGGAATCCCCGTAAGTCTGCCAGAAGGCGTCAAAGCTGGTCGTGGTATTAAAATAGGCATCGCTTCCCAGCGTACAGTCTCCCAGGGCAGAAATGGTGATCTGCCGTTCGCTGTCAACCTGCACCTGACAGACGGCAGGCTCCAGCCCGTCCGCAGCCGCCTGCACCCGGGCTTCCCCTTCCTTCAGCGCCGTTACGGTGCCGTCCTCTTCCAGCCGGATCACGGAAGGATCCGAAACCTCCCAGGTCAGATTATTAAAATAGCCCCCTGAGGGGCTGGCAGTCACAGAGAGCTTCCGGCTCTCCCCCGGGAACAGGTCAAGCTGCTCCTGATCAAAGGCGAGAGCCGCAGCCGCTTCCATGCTGGTAGACAGGGGAACCGAGCTGTTCCCCGCGTTGTCTACGGCATAATAGTAATACGTTTTTCCCTCCTGGTACGGGAAGGGTCCGGTATATCTCTGGTAGAAGGGAACGTCTCCCAGACCTACCGTAGTTCCGTAGTAGATGGCTGTCACCCCGGATTTATCGTCGGAGGCCGTCATGGTCACCGTACCATTCTCCTGGCTTACGCTCACCTGGGGCGCCTGGGTATCCACCATAGTCAGTTCCACGCTGCCGTTCAGGGTGCCCTCCTGGTCCACCACTGTAAGCTCCAGCAGAGGGCTGTCCGCCTCCAGGGATATCTCCGCCCGCTTTGCGTTTTCCGGCGCGTACACTGTGCCGTTTACCGTGACAGACTGCACCTCGCCTCTGGCCCGTATGCCAAGGGTTACCAGTCCTCCGGTGCACCAGGATTCCGGCTCCTGCCGGACTGTTATCGTCAGTCCCTCATCCGCCGTCACATTGGCTGCGGATTGGCTCTCTCCTCCCGAAAGAGAACTGATTACCAGTATCACAATCAGGACAGCCAGAACCGCCACCGTGCCGATCATAATCAGTTCTTTTCCCGCGATTCCCTTTGCCTTCAGCCCTGCAAAGAAATCGGAAACAGCCGTCTTTATTCCGGAAAAACCGCTTCGCTCTCCCGGGAGCCGCCGGCGCCGGGGAACAGGCTTTTCTTTTGCCTTCTTTTTTCCCGTCCCGGCTTCAGATTCCGGCTCTTCCGGCGTCTCCGGCTTTATTTCCGGTTCCTCCTTCGGCTCCTCCTCCGGAGTCTCCTCTGCTTCCTCTCCGGCAGGCAGAAGCGCTTCCGCCGGCTCCCCTGCCGGCGTCTTCGCCTCTTCCTTTGCAGACTTCTCCTCCTCTTTCTTCGCAGGAAGTTTCGCCTCTTCTCCGTCAGGAAGCTCCGTCTCTTCCTCGAAAGAAAGCTCCGCCTCCTCTCCGGCGGGGGCTTCCTCCTGTTTTCGGAAGAAGCGCTTTCTGCTTTTTCTCTTTTTCGGCCGTTCTTTTTCCGGTTCTTCTTCGCCAAAGCAGATCTTAACCGTCTGGCTCTTCACTTCTCCGCTCTCATCCGAGCGTTCTTTCAATTCCCGCAGTAATGCTTTAATCTCATCGTTATTCATTATTTAAAATATTCCACTCCGGATTCAAAAATCTTCATGTCCTGTTCACCGTAGATATTGATAGCGACAGCCGCGTCCCGGCGCTCCGCATGGGCCATCTTGCCAAGCACCCGGCCGTCCGGGCTGGTAATGCCCTCAATGCCCAGGTAAGAGCCGTTTACGTTCCACTCTTCATCCAGGGACAGTTTTCCATGGCAGTCCGCGTACATGGTGGCAATCTGTCCGTTTGCCAGAAGTTTGTCCAGCCACTCTCTGTCTGCCACAAACCGTCCTTCGCCGTGGGAAGCCGGATTTACATACACGCCTCCCAGTTCGGCTTTGGCCAGCCAGGGAGACTTATTGCTCATCACCTTCGTGTATACCATCCTGGAAATATGGCGTCCGATGGTATTAAAGGTCAGGGTGGGAGAATTTTCCTGCTGCCCGGTAATGCGTCCGTTTGGAACCAGTCCCAGTTTGATGAGGGCCTGGAAGCCGTTGCAGATTCCCAGGGCCAGTCCGTCCCGCTCCTCCAGGAGTCTGGTCACCGCCTCCTTCATCTTCTCGTTCCGGAAGGCTGTGGCAAAGAACTTGGCGGAACCGTCCGGCTCATCGCCGGCAGAAAAGCCGCCGGGGAACATGATGATCTGAGCCTGGTCGATGGATTTCTGGAACGTCTCCACCGAATCCCGGATATCCTGGGCCGTCAGGTTCCGGAACACCTTCACATCCACCTGGGCGCCTGCCCGTTCAAAAGCTCTGGTACTGTCATATTCGCAGTTGGTTCCGGGGAATACCGGGATAAATACCCGGGGCACCGCCGTTTTGTGTCCGCACACATACACATGGGGCGCATGGTAGCATCCCTGCTCATCCAGGCAGTTCTCCGCCTGTTTCTCCCTGTCCTCTCCGGCGATAAAGCCGATGGCGGACGCTTCCTTTTCCGCTCCGGACCGGGTGCGGAACACCGGCTCCAGGGTTCCCTTCCAGGCCTCCAGGGCCCGTCCCAGCGGAATGGAGTGATAGGAATACTCCAGCGCGCCTCTGTCTGTCACTTCACCCACCAGGGTGTAGGTAATGGACAGCTGGCCCACCTTTCCGTCCGGCACTTCTGCCACAATATCGCCAAATCCGGGAGCAAACAGATCTTCCGGCGCCACGTTGTGCTCGATCTTTACGCCCAGGCCGTTTCCAAAAGCCATCTTGCTCACAGCCGCCGCCAGGCCTTTGCCGTCCAGGGCATAGGCGGAGATGATTTTCCCAGCCTTTACATCCTCAAAAAACTTTCCGTACTGATCCATGATCTGCTCATATACCGGCAGATCATATTCATCCTTCTCGATCCGGAGCCAAACCAGCTTGCTGCCCGCCCGCTTCAGCTCGGGAGAGATGATATTCTGACAGGTGTTTACGTCCACCGCGAAGGATACCAGCGTGGGCGGCACATCAATATCATTAAAGGTGCCGGACATACTGTCTTTTCCTCCGATGGAGGGAAGGCCAAATCCCATCTGGGCCGCGTAGGCTCCCAGCAGAGCGGCGAAAGGCTGGCTCCAGCGCTTCGGGTCCGCGCTCATGCGGCGGAAATATTCCTGGAAAGTAAACCGGATTTTCCGGTAATCGCCGCCGTTTGCCACAATTCTGGCCACCGATTCCACCACCGCGTAGATGGCGCCGTGGTAGGGGCTCCAGCTGGACAGATAGGGGTCAAACCCGTAGCTCATCATGGTCACCGTATCGGTGTGGCCCTTCAGAACCGGCAGTTTTGCCACCATGGCCTGGGTTTCCGTAAGCTGGTATTTTCCCCCGTAGGGCATCAGCACGGAGCCGGCTCCGATGGAACTGTCAAACATCTCCACCAGTCCCTTCTGGGAACAGCAGTTTAAATCGGCCAGCATGGCAAGCCACTTTTTCTCCACATCCTCTTCCGCCACCGGTTCCTTTTCAAAATACCGGTTCTGTTCCGAGGGGATCTCCACTTCCACGTCTGTCTCCTGGTGCGCGCCGTTGGTATCCAGGAAAGCCCGGGAGATATTCACGATCTCCTTATCCCGCCAGATCAGTACCAGGCGGGGCTCCCGGGTCACCACAGCCACCTCCACGGCCTCCAGGTTTTCCTCCCCGGCGTATGCCAGGAACTGCTCCACATCTCCCGGAGCCACCACAACCGCCATACGCTCCTGGGATTCGGAGATGGCAATCTCGGTGCCGTCCAGTCCCGCATACTTCTTGGGCACCTTGTCCAGATAAATATGGAGTCCGGCCGCCAGCTCGCCGATGGCTACGGACACGCCGCCTGCGCCAAAGTCGTTGCATTTCTTAATCAGCCGGCTCACTTCCGGTCTGCGGAACATTCTCTGTATCTTTCTCTCTGTGGGGGCGTTTCCCTTCTGTACCTCCGCGCCGCAGACTTCTATGGACGCCTCGGTGTGCACCTTGGAGGAACCGGTGGCGCCTCCGATGCCGTCCCGCCCGGTCCTTCCTCCCAGCAGAATAATCACATCCCCCGGATCAGAAGTCTCACGGATCACGTCTTTTCTGGGAGCCGCTCCCATCACGGCTCCGATCTCCATGCGCTTCGCCACATAGGAAGGATGGTAGATCTCTTTTACATAGCCGGTAGCCAGTCCGATCTGGTTTCCGTAGGAGCTGTATCCGTGGGCCGCCTCCCGCACCAGCTTTTTCTGGGGAAGTTTTCCCTTCAGGGTATCCTTTACGGAAACCCGGGGATCCGCCGCTCCCGTCACCCGCATGGCCTGATACACATAGGTTCTTCCGGAAAGGGGATCCCGGATGGCGCCGCCCAGACAGGTGGCCGCTCCGCCGAAGGGCTCGATCTCCGTGGGATGGTTGTGGGTCTCATTCTTGAAATTCACCAGCCATTCCTCTGTCTTTCCGTCGATTTCCACCGGCACCACAATGCTGCAGGCGTTAATCTCTTCCGATTCCTCCTGATCCTGCAGTTTTCCTTCCTTTTTCAGCTTTTTCATCGCCATCAGCGCCAGATCCATCAGGCAGACAAATTTATCCTTCCGTCCCTGGTACACATCCTGCCGGTCCGACAGATAGCGGCGGTAGGTGTCCTCCATGGGTTTCCGGTAATATCCCTCATCAAAGGCAATATTCTTAAGCTCTGTGGAAAACGTGGTATGACGGCAGTGGTCAGACCAGTAGGTATCCAGCACCCGGATCTCGGTCATGCTGGGATCCCGTTTTTCCTCATTCGCGAAATAGTTCTGTATATGGAGGAAATCCCGGAACGTCATGGCCAGATTCAGAGAATCGTACAGCTGCCGCAGCTTCTCGCTGTCCATCCCTAAAAAGCCTGTCAGGATCTCCACATCCTTGGGCTCCTCAAATTTTGTCACCAGCGTCTGGGGCTTCTCCAGATCCGTCTCTCTGGAGTCCACCGGATTAATGCAGTAGCCTTTCACTGCCCCGAACTCCTCCTCTGTAAGAGTTCCCTCGATCACATAGGTGGTGGCGGAGCGGATCACCGGTTTTTCATCCTCCTTCAGAAAACGGACGCACTGTTCGGCGGAATCCGCCCTCTGGTCAAACTGGCCGGGCAGATATTCGACTGAAAATGTCCGGTCCTCCGGTCCCATGGGAAAGGTCTCCCGGTACAGCGTATCCACCGGCGGTTCTGAAAATACGGTTCTGCAGGCTGTCTCAAATACCTGATCGGAAATATTTTCCACGTCATAACGGATCAGAATCCGGATTTTTTTCAGCCCACCGATGCCCAGGTAACTGCGGATTTCATGAGTCAGATCCTTTGCGGCTCCCGCAAAAGCCTCCCTCTTCTCCACATACACACGCCTCACATTGCTCATTCCTTTGTCCTCCTTTTTATGCTTCCTTCTTCTTTTTATACCACAACCTGACCGTTTTGAACAGCCAAACTCCCGGATTCTTCCTGACCATGCCAAAATTCTTTCACCTTCTCCTCAATATTCTCCACCGTGCACAGGCCCCAGTCCGCCCACTCTCTCGGAAACATCCGCCTGTAGGGATAACGGGCAAACCGTTCGTCCAGCAGCAGAATGATCCCTCTGTCCTCCTCGGTGCGGATTACCCGGCCCGCGGCCTGCAGGACCTTGTTCATGCCCGGGCACAGATAGGCATACTGAAATCCGTCCATTCCCCTCCGGTCATAATACTGTTTCAGTATCTCCCGCTCACTGCACACCTGGGGCAGCCCGGGGCCCGCCACGATCACGCCGATCAGCCGGTTTCGCTTCAAGTCAATTCCCTCTCCGAAAATACTCCCCATCACGCAGAAGCCCACCAGCGTCTCCTCCGGCTCCTCTGAAAATTCCTCCAGAAAGGCTTCCCGCTCCTCCTCCCGCATTCCGGCGATCTGGCAGAGTATGCGCACATTTTCCGGCCTGATTTCCTCAAAGCAGGCTGCCACCTCTTCCAGCATTCTATAGGAAGAGAAAAATACCAGATAGTTTCCCTTCCTCCCCTGCACGGTCTTTTGGATATAGGCGGCCAGCTTCTGAAACTCCTCCCGGTTCCGGCTGGTGTACCGGGTGCTGGCGTCCTGGCCGACCAGTACCTGTTTCCGGTTCTGGTCAAAGCAGGATCTGGCATACACCGCATAGTCCTCCGGCTCCCTGCTGAGCAGCCGTTTATAGTAATCGATGGGCAAAAGGGTGGCGGAAAAATAGATGGTGCTGTTTCCTTTATTCAGGCATTCCTGAATATTGACGGAAGGATCCACACAGAAAAGCCGGATCATGAATCTCCCGTCCCCCTGCAGTTCCGTATAGATCACGTAGCACTCATCCAGCCGGTCGCAGATATCCAGGAAACTGCTGATCTGAAAATACAGATCCAGCACCTTTTCATTCAGCTCCCGGTTTCCGGAATCTTCCAGAAATTTTTCCATCACGCCGGCCAGTCCGGTCAGGGCAATCGGAAGCATTCCCACGCTCTCTCTTACCTGGCAGCCGTCACACTCCCGCTTCAGTTCCAGAAGCTGGCGGTTGCACCGCTCCAGCCCCTGGATCAGCTTTCCCGCCAGCGCTCCCCCTCTGGCCCCGGCCTCTTCCCGCACCGCTTTTTTCAGGGAGAGAAACTCGTCCTTCCACAAAGCCGCGCTGAACATCTCCCGGCCCCGGTCCACCAGATTATGGGCTTCATCAATGAGAAACAGGTAGTCCCCCTTCACTCCGTCCGCAAAGAAGCGCTTCAGCCGGGCTCTGGGGTCAAATACATAGTTATAATCGCAGATCACCCCGTCCACCCACAGGGACAGATCCAGAGACAGTTCAAAGGGGCAGACTCTCCATTTTTCCGCCTGGGCCTGTATCTCTTCCCGGCCAAAGGAGGTTCCGGCCGTAAGCATGTCGTACACGGCATCGTTCACCCGGTCAAAATGTCCTTTTGCGTAAGGGCAGGCGTCCGGATTGCACTCTGTCTCCTCATTCAGACATATCTTTTCCTTGGCAGTGAGAGTGATCACTTTATAGCGCAGGCCCTGGCGGCCCAGAAGGGCAAAGGCCTTCTGGGCCACCGTGCGGGCCATGGTTTTCGCCGTCAGATAAAAAATTTTATCCCCCAGCCCTTCGCCCACCGCCTTCACCGCCGGGAATACCGTGGAAATCGTTTTCCCGGTTCCCGTAGGCGCCTGAATAAACAGTTTCTTCTTTCTGGCTATGGTGCGGTAGACTGCCGCCGCCAGTTCCCGCTGCCCTTCCCGGTAGGGATAGGGAAACTCGGTTCTGCGTATGGAATCCTGGCGGATCTTACGCCACTGTATCTGATACTCGGCCCACTTCCTGTATTCTTCCAGCACGCCCATAAACCACTGTTCCAGCTCTTCAAAAGAATACCGGCTGCGAAAATGCTTTACTTCCTCCGTCTCCAGGTTGCAGTAGGTCATCTGCACGCCCATCTCTTCAAGCCCCTGTTTTCTGGCGTACAGATAGGCGTAGCATTTTGCCTGGGCCAGATGTACGGGCACCGGCTCTTCCACATATTCCAATTCCCGCAAAACCCCTTTGATCTCGTCCACCACGGTTCCTTCATCCTCCCGGATGATGCCGTCTGCCCGTCCTTCCACGGTAAGGGAGAAAGCGCCGCAGGGAAAGGTATCGCTCAGGTATACTTCCGCCTGATAGGCCGCCCCCATGCGCCCCTGTATCTTCCGGTGCAGCCTGCTGCCCATCTGCATGGCGTCCTTATCCGCCATGGTTCCCCTCCGGTTGTCAATATCTCCGGAGCGGAGAATAAACTCCACCAGGCTGCGCACCGCTATCCGTATCTCCTGCTCCATGGTTTCTTCTTCCTTCCTCAGCATCGGTGTACAAGAGGCAATACGCCCCTTGTACACCAACGCTGTCGTTATACTAGCATTTTACCTTTTCGGGGGAATTTCGTCCAGAAAAAGAAAAACAAAAAGGGTATGCCAAAAAAAGATTATCTCTTCTTACGGCATACCCTCTCCTTTTCTCACATACCGGAAAATTTTTGTCCTTCTGCGGGGAGTTCTTTATGACACCCCATATTTATCCAGTATATTGGAAAAATGTATGTTATCTTCGTCGTCATATTTTACGGTCAATTCTCTGGTCAGATCCAGGCTCAAAACCCCCATCAGGGATTTGGCGTCGATCACAATCCGGTTGTAGGAGATATCCACATCATAACTGCACTTTTCCGCTGCCCGGACAAAATCCTTCACATCTTCAAATTCGTTAAGCTTGATCTTTCTTACTGACACAGCCAGCACCTCCAATCATCTGAACTGACACATTAGGATTATGATTCCGCATTATGGCATTTTTGCCGGAATTTGTCAACCCTCTCCCGAATATAGTTAACATCTCTACATCCTCCGGTCTTATATTTCCTCCAATCTTTTCTGAAAATGCCGGGCCATCTTCTGTCAAAACACCGAACCGTTCCCTTCCGGTTCTCTCTTTGTTTCCGTCACTTTTTCCGATTTTGTTAAATTTGTATCAGCATTTTCTCCCGGTTTTCAGGAAACCGGCTGATGCTCTGTCATATGCTTCCAGTACCGTTTCGGCATAAAGTTCATCTGACAGCGGGGATTCTCACGCTCCCGGATGGCAATGCTGTCCACAAAGTTCTTCCACAGACCGGCATATTTTTTCTCCTCCCGGGAGTACCGGCTGATCCGCTCCTCGTCCGGCCATACGTCCGTCATCAGAATCCAGTCCGCCCCCGCCCGATGCACCAGGCATTGTCTATGGCTGCGGTCACAGATCATAAAGTCCGTCCGGGGAAATCGGTCAGAGAAATGATCCCCCAGCAGGGACAGCACCTGATTTTCCGGTTCGATTTCAGAAAACATCACCGGCGTCTCCCCCGCTCTTCCTTCCAGCTCATGAAAGCGGATAAACATCCGATAGTGATGCCCCTCATTTTCCACCCGCCTGGCCAGTTCAAACAGCCGCATAATCCGGAGATCCCCCAGGTTCCTGGTCATATGCTTTCTTTTCCAGACCGCCAGCCCCATCACGACGGCGGCAAAAATTATTTCCCCCTTATCCTCTGCTTCGGACAGAGCCGCGTGATAAATCATCTGGTAATCCTCCGTCCCCAGGCGCTCCCGCAGAGTACGGGCTACTTTTTTTGCCTTCTCATGATCTGTCCTGCTCTCCACGTAGGAAGCAAACAGGCTTCTGCTGTAAGTTCCCCCCGCCTGCACGGTTACCCGGGACAGCCCAAATCCGCTGGCCCAGGCGTCATAAACAGCTGTAAAGATACCGTCCGCTGTATCCTCGCAGCAAAAAATCTTCCTTTCCTTTTCCATCCCCCGCCTCTCCTTCTCCTACGCCGGCTCCAGCCCCCATTCAAAGAGCGTCATCTGCCGGCTGTCTTCCCCGCTCCCGGATCCTGCTCTTTCTCCGTCCAGTAATTTTCTCAGAATATAGTCCTCCTCCATCCGCAGGGGAACCTGCATCTTCCCCGCGCAGGTAATAAAATAGGCCGCCCTCTTCATCACCACCCCCATCTTCCTCAGCCCCTGAAAATCTAGAGTCCCGAACCGCCTGGCCTTCACAATCCGCCTGGCGGATTTGGGCCCGATTCCCGGCACCCGCAGCAGCATTTCCAACGGCGCCCGGCTTACCTCCACCGGGAACTGTTCCAGATGAGCCAGGGCCCAGTCGCATTTGGGATCCAGCAGAAGATTGAAATTGGGATGCTTCTCATTCAGCAGCTCCCCCGCCTCAAATCCGTAAAACCGCATCAGCCAGTCTGCCTGATACAGCCTGTGCTCCCGGGCCAGAGGCGGCCCTCCCGGCAAGGCCGGAAGCAGGGCATCCTGATTGACTGCTACAAAGGCGGAATAAAACACCCGTTTCAGTCCGAACTTTTTATACAGCGCCTCCGCCACAGAAATAATCTGCAGATCACTCTCCGGCGTGGCGCCGATAATCATCTGGGTGCTCTGGCCTGCCGGCACAAAAGAGGGCGCATGGCGGTAAAGCACCAACTCCTGTCTGTTCTCCTCCATCTTCTCCTGTATCTGGCGCATGGGCAGCAAAATTTTATGCCGGGACTTATTGGGCGCCAGCTTCCGGAGTCCCTCCGCCGTAGGCAGTTCCAGATTTACGCTCATGCGGTCCGCCAGATAGCCGGTTTTTTCAATCAGCACCGGATCCGCCCCCGGTATGGCCTTCACATGGATATAGCCCCGGAACCCCCATTCATGCCGAAGAAGATACAGCGTCTTAAAAATCTGCCCCATGGTATAATTCGGGCTGCGCAGGATCCCGGAACTTAAAAACAGTCCCTCAATAAAATTCCGCCGGTAAAATTCTATGGTGAGCCGGCATACCTCCTCCGGAGTAAACGCGGTTCGAACCACATCGTTGGAGGAGCGGTTCACACAGTATTTGCAGTCGTAAATGCACTCGTTGGTAAACAGAATCTTCAGAAGGGAAATACACCTGCCGTCTGCGGAAAAGCTGTGGCAGATGCCGGCGGCGGCGCAGTTCCCCATATGAATCCCGTCTCCTGCCCTCTCAGTCCCGCTGGAGGTGCAGGCTACGTCATACTTGGCCGCGTCCGTCAGAATATGAAGTTTTTCATACAGATCCTTTTCCCTGCAGATATACATCCCCAACCCCCGCAAACGGCATCCCGCTTTATTCGAACATATGTTCTATCATCAGGATATACCTGTTTCGTCTGTCTGTCAAGCCCCGAGATGAAAATGCCGGCTGTCGGGGATAGCTATTTGGCCTCCAGTATGATATTATACTGATAAACCGCAGGGATCTTTTCCAGAGATCAGCTGCAAAGGAAAGAGAGAATCCGATATGAACCATAAAAAAACAGCCCGGAAAACGGGCTTCAAAAAGAAACTTCCTGTTTTTATGCTGCTTCTGCTGCTGACGGCCGTCCTGTGGGCCGGCCAGACTCCGGCAAAAGACACCAAAGCGCTTTCCCTGAACAAGTCCAAGATCACGCTGATCCGGGGAAATACTTATAAGCTGAAAGCCTCCGGCGGACCTGCCGGGAAAAAAATCAAATGGAAAAGCACCAACCCCTCGGTGGCGAAAGTAAACGGCAGCGGAAAGATTACCGCCAGAAACAGCGGCACTGCCGTTATCACGGTAAGCAGAGGGAAAAAGAAAGATACCTGCCGGGTAAAGGTGATTGCGGCGTCCCTGAATACGAAAAAGGTCACCCTGTCCCCCTATGATACCTGCAGTCTGAAGGTAAAAAACACCTCCCAAAAGGTCACCTGGAGCAGCAGCAATCCCGGGGTTGCTTCCGTAAATAAAAACGGAAAGGTCACAGCCCAAAAAGCGGGGAAGGCCACCATCACCGCCAAAATCGGGCAGAGCACCCTGAAATGCGCCGTGACGGTGAAGGCAGACCGCTGGAGCAGGCTTCTGACAAAATATCAGAAGCAGGAGTCCGTCAGACAGCTGGTCTTCGTAAAATATACCGGCGGCAGCCGGGCTCAGGTCTTGCTTTATCAGAAAAAGAACGGCAGCTGGAAACGGCTTCTCAGCTGCACCGGCTATGTGGGCTATAACGGAATCGGCAAAAAGAAAGAGGGGGACGGAAAAACCCCCACCGGCACTTTTAATCTGACGGATTCCTTTGGCATTAAAAGCAATCCGGGCGCCAAAACGGATTATGTAAAAGTAAATTCCAGTCTCTACTGGTGCGGCGATTCCCGGTACTACAATCAGCTGGTGGATATCCGCAAACACCCCCACAGCTGCAGCGGCGAGCATCTGATTGATTATGTGCCCCATTACAACTACGGTATGTTTACAGATTATAATAAAAACAATGTGTACGGAAAAGGCTCCGCCATCTTCCTGCACTGCACCGGCTCCAATCCCTATACAGCCGGCTGCATCGCCGTCAGCCAGAAAAACATGCTGAAGATTATCCGTGCGGCGCAGCCCGGGGCCAAGATCTGTATCTACAAAAAATAACCGAAAAAAGGGAATGCTGCAAAAAAGGAGTACATTTGCTTTCGGTACATCCGGTGTTCACCTTGTCCTTTCGACATCTGTCCGTACCAGTCGGAACTTTCCGCCTGGTACGGAACATCTGTCTCGGACATGTGTACACCTGGATGTACCGAAAACAATGAAATCTTTTTACAACATTCCCTTTTTATTATTTCAGGTTCCGCAGTATCTCGTATGCCTCATGCAGATAGGGATTGGAGACTTCCGAGAATTTCCCCGCGTCCGCCGCCTGGGCCAGGGACGGGTCAATGGGCATCCGGCCGGCCAGGGCAATTCCCAGTTCACCGGCTGCCTCCTCCACATGGCTCTCTCCAAACACCTTAATTTCCTCGCCGCAGTGGGGACACTTCATGTAGCTGTAGTTTTCGATCACGCCCAGCACGGGGATGTTCATGGTCTTCGCCATATTGTAGGCTTTTTTCACAATCATCTGCACCAGTTCCTGGGGAGAAGTCACCACCATAATGCCCTCCACCGGAAGGGACTGGAAAACGGTCAGGGGCACGTCTCCCGTTCCGGGAGGCATATCCACCAGCAGAAAGTCCAGTTCGCCCCAGATTACATCCGACCAGAACTGTTTTACCATGTTGGCAATCACAGGCCCTCTCCAGATCACCGCCTGCTCCGGATCCGGCATCAGCAGGTTCAGGGACATCACCTTCACATCATTTCCCGCCAGCTCCGGCAGGATTCCTTCCTCAGAAGCCTGGGCCGGGCCGGTAAGGCCATACATTTTGGGAATGGAAGGACCGGTGATATCCGCGTCCAGAATCCCCACCCGGTATCCCTTCTCTGCCAGAAGGTTTGCCAGGGAAGCGGTTACCATGGATTTTCCCACGCCCCCCTTGCCGCTGACCACGCCGATCACATGCTTCACCTGGGTGTAGGCGTTGGGTTCCACCTGAAAGCTCTGGGGCTTAGCCGCGCTGGGGCATCCCTCACAGCTTTCTTTGGAACATGATGAATTGCTGCAGCTTCTCTCAGCCATAATCTCTATTCCTCCTAAATCTTACGATGGTTATCGTATCCGTTCCCGCCTATTCTATCCCTTTCCGGCAAAAAAAGCAAGGCCCGCTACTCCTCCAGATCCTGCTCCAGCAGCCTCTGCAGATACCCGCTGACTACCCGGGAGAAATTCCGGATATCCCGGATATAGGCGAAATCCTTTCCGAATATGATCTTCTCTGCCGCCAGGTCCTTTTCATCTCCCGTAAACACCCCCAGCACAAAGATTCCGTTTCCCCGCAGAGAGCGCACCTCCCAGGCCGTATCCTGCACGCCGTACTCCCCGCAGTAAGGTTTGGGATTTCTGCTCCCCGGCCGGTTTACAATCACGTCGTTGGGCCGTCCGTCGCTGAGCACAATCAGGATCCGGTTTTCCTCATCACGGCCCAGCAGGGAGTCCCCTGCCGCCCGGATGGCCAGGCCGTCCCGGTTATTGGAGGAGGTTATATAGCGGAAAACATCTTTGTTTTTTTCTCTGGGATCCTCATAATCCCTGAACCGCTGCATCACCGTATAATCCCAGAAGGTGCAGAAGCTCATAATCTGATGGGGGATGCCCACATTGCTGAGGGATTCGCTGATCATGTACGCCTGCAGAGCCACCTGCCCCTGCCGCTCCCGCTGGGAACCGCTGGCGTCCATAAGGATCTCCACCGCGAACCGGGTGCTGTTCTGTTTTGTGCTGCGGCAAAACAGCCTGCCCGGGTCTGTCCGGCCCACCCGCCACAGCTTTCTGGGCTGAATCACGCCGTAATAGGAGGGGAGCACATCCGACTCCGTTCTGCGATTCAGGGACCGGCGAAGAAACTGGGTCATAGCCTCCACGTTTCTTTTAATCAGGTTCTGGCTGTTTAGAAACAGCCTCCTGTTATTCTGCATCTGTTTGCGGGCGTTTACATACTGGGCGTTCATCATCACCGGGCTGGCCAGAATCCCTTCCGTGTAGTGCAGGCTGCAGTCCCGGTGGGCTCCCCTGCACAGGCGGTAGTTGAGCTGCTTCTGCTCCCTCTCCGTCAGATAGGTCCTGCCGAAGCTTTTCTCCACATAGCTGTAAACCTTCTTCACAGCCTCCTCGTCCAGCACCACAACCCGCCTGGCTGTTCCTCTCTTTTCCTGCTCTTCCTTCTGATCTTCCAGGGTTTCAAAGGAGGTCATCTGCTGCTCCATCCGGCTCACATACTGCTCCAGCACATTCTCCAGCGCTTCCTCCTCCAGGAAATTTTTCCAGTTAAATTCCTGCAGTTCCTCCAGAGACACAGCCAGTATTTTTTCCAGATCCCCATGCTGTTTTTCAAAGGAGGGATCGATCATTCGGTTATACAGTCGATCCACCGTCCGGATCAGTTCCATGGTATCGGAGGACTGCTCCAGGGCCCGGATCATTTCCAGAGGCTCCCGGATCCGCTTTTCGCAGTTCCAGTCCCCGCTTACGGCGCCCCGCATCAGGGCCAGTTTGATTTTCCCCGGCAGGTTGGCGCACAGCCTGCTGAATTTATGGTCCAGCAGATACTCAAAAGACTTCTGCCGGATCTCTCTTACTCCCGGCCGTTCCGGCAGGACTTTCGGATAGGCGGCCGCGTCCACACACAGCTGGGCCAGGCTCATCAGCGGCATTTCATCCGCGCCGTAATAAACCTTTTTCACCAGATAGAGAGCAAAAGCGTCCTTGTCAAAAAAGCGGGCAAAGGCTCCCTGCTTAATGGCGTCATACATGGACACATAGCGGGACTCCCGGAAAGACTGCAGATCCAGCTTCGTATCCAGCCTGTAATCCCCGCTGACCGTCCACATCAGGTTCTTCATCCGGGTCTGGATCTCCAGCGAATCTTCCTCTTCCAGCTCCTCCCCGGCAAATACAACGGCCGGATTCGTTTCGCTCCCTGCCGGGCCGTCCCCGCCCTCCTGTCTCTGCTCCCACAAATTTTTTCTCAGTTCATCCTGCTCCATATGCTTCTCCCAAACCCGGTCAGAAAATCTGCCCGGGAGTCCAGTCGGACGGAATTCTTGTCATCACAATATCCTCCACCAGTTCCCGCTCAAACAGATCAAAGCTCTTGTTCACAATCCCCATGCGGACGGCCTGTCTGGGGGAAAGTCCGGCCCGTATCGTCTTTAAGGCTCCGATGAGGCCCCTCATATCCAGCGGTTTTGTGGAAATCTCATGGTTAGCTGCTTTGGTCTGCAGATCCAGGAAAAGGCCGCACATCTGCTCCAGGCCTTCCGGCTTAATATCCGGGAACATCTGCCGAAGCACATGTTCCAGAGTGGTCTCATCCGCCGGCGGCATATCGATCACAAGGAAGCGGGAAACCAGCGCCTCGTTCAGTTCCCGCGTCCCCGCGTACCCGTAGTTCATGGTGCCGATAAACCGGGCCGCCTCATGCAGTTCGATCTTGTCATACCCGGGCACATCAATTACCCGCCGGTAATCCAGGGAGGCGTGCAGGACAGACACCGCATCGTTTTTGGCCATATTCACCTCGTCCAGCACCGCAAAGCCTCCGTTCACTGCGCACTCATACACCGGTCCCGTCCGCAGCGTCACCTCGTTGTTGCGGAAGGTATCCGTGCCGATCAGGGTGCTGCTGTCCGTATTGACATGGAAAGAAATATTGTATAGGGGCCGTCCGAACAGATAGGCCAGATTCTCTGCCAGCACATTTTTCCCCGTGGCCTTGGTTCCCGTCAGCAGAATATTTTCTCCCTCCAGAAGCCCGTAGGCTGCCATCTCAAATATCTCTTTCCCGAAAAAAGGAATCAGGGGCGGTACGATCCGATTCGCGGTCTCCCGCGCCGCCGGATACCGGTCCCTGAATTTTCGGATCTCTTTCAGAAGCCCGGCGTCCACCTGCTGTTCTTCCAGGCATTTCATCAATTCCTCTGTCATGTTCTTTCTCCTGTTCTGTTCCGTTTTTCCTTCTGAATGGTCTAAATTTCCGTAAAGGAAAGCCTCTCTTTTATCCCGGAGGCATTGATATCGTAGATAATCGTTCCGTTTTCCAGAACGGTTTTTTCAAACGTAATCTGTTTATCTTTGAATTTATTTCTCACATAAGCGTCCGTGTCATCCGTCTCAATCTCATCAATAAAAACATCCCGCATCTGATTGTTGGCGCACAGGTTAAAAATCTCCCAGACCGTCTCGTAGCTTTTCATTTTTCTGTCTCCTTCTGTTCTCTTTCAATCTCCAGCAGCCGGTCCAGTATCCGCATGGCAACTTCCTCCTTGCTTAAAAGTTCCAGCCGGCTGGTCTGTTTTCTGTCTATCAGCGTCACCACATTGGTATCCGTGCCAAAACCTGCCCCGGCCACCTTCACATTGTTGGCCGCGATCAGATCCAGATTCTTTTTCTCCAGCTTCTGCCTGGCCCGCTCCTCCATCCGGGAGGTTTCCATGGCAAACCCGCACAGCAGCTGTCCCGGGCGTTTGTGGTCTCCCAGATACTGAAGGGTATCTTCCGTCCGCTCAAGGGCCAGGAAAAGATCTTCGTCCGACTTTTTCACCTTTTCCGCGGAAACCTCTGCCGGCCGGTAATCCGCCACCGCCGCCGCCTTGATGATTATATCCTGGTCGGCCGCCCGTTCTGTCACCTCCCGAAAGAGAGAGCGGGCGTCTGTTACGGGAACCGTCTCCAGGAAAGGAGGAGGCGTCAGGGCAGTGGGGCCGGTGACCAGCGTCACCCGGGCTCCCCGCAGCATGGCCATGCGGGCAATGGCGTATCCCATCTTCCCGGAGGAATGGTTGGTGATAAACCGTACCGGGTCAATGGCCTCCCGGGTGGGGCCCGCCGTAACCAGGATCCGTTTTCCTTCCAGGTCTTTGGGAAGGGCTGCGGCCCGCAGCGCCGCCTCCAGAATCAGGTGCTCATCCGGAAACTTTCCTCTCCCTACGTCCCCGCAGGCCAGCAGCCCCACTTCCGGCTCCACAAACGTCCATCCGTACTGTTCCAGTATCTTCCGGTTATTCTGGGTCACCGGATTTTCATACATACGGGTATTCATGGCCGGCGCCATAATCTTGGGGCAGGTACAGGCCAGCACCGTGGTGGTGAGCATGTCATCCGCCAGGCCGTGGGCCAGCTTCGCCATCACATTGGCCGTACCCGGCGCCACAATCACCAGATCCGCCTCTTTCGCCAGCGCCACATGCTCGATCTTAAATTCAAAGTTCCGGTCAAAAGTATCCGTCAGACATTTTCTTCCCGTCAGGCTTTCAAAGGTAATGGGATTGATAAAATTCGTCCCGTTCTTTGTCATAATCACCTGCACGTTTGCATGCTGCTTCATCAGAAGGCTGGCCAGATTGGCCGCCTTGTAGGCGGCGATGCTGCCGCTCACTCCCAAAATCACTGTTTTTCCCGCCAGCATGTTTTCTTCCCTCCTCAATGTTTATCTCCGAGAAACTCCTGGACATTTTCTCCGTCAATTTTCTGATAGGGCAGGTAAATGCACCGTTCGCTGTCAAAGGAAATCTCCTCCAGCCCCTCTCCCGTCACCAGGGCTGCCGCCAGACGGGCCATGGCCCCTGCCTGTCCTTCCTTGTCATTGTACACGGTTCCCGCCATTTTTCCCTCTTTTACGGCCTGCAGCCCTCCGCTGGTGCCGTCGATCCCGAAAAATACCGGGCAGGTGGTTTCCGTAATGTTCAATTTCTCATAGGCGTCAATGGCCCCCAGAGCCATATCGTCATTGTTTGCCAGCACCAGCTCAATCTGGTTGTGGTACTGTCCGATCATCTGGGTCATGCGGTTTTCCGCCTGGGCCCTGTTCCAGTTTGCCACTCCGCTCCCCAGCTTCTCCAGTTCGATCCCTTCGTTTTTCAGGGTATCCGCCACCCTCTCCGTGCGGATAATGGCGTCCTGGTGCCCGGCCTCGCCTTCCAGCACTACATACTGAATTTTCCCGTCCCGGTTCCGGTCAATCCTGGGATCCGCGTGTATGGCTTCCGCCGCCAGCTCTCCCTGCATGACGCCGGACTGCTGGGCGTCAGCCCCCACATAGTAGAGCTCGCTCCACTGCATCATATCCTCGTGCACCGGTTCTCGGTTGAAGAAAATAATGGACACATCATTCTCTCTGGCAAGATCGATGATTTCCGATGGGTCGGTCCGGTCCACCAGATTGACGCACAGTATATTGCATCCCTCATCCAGCAGTTCCCTGACCTGGTCGTTCTGGATCCTCTGCAGTCCTGCCGCGTCCTTCAGAGTCACCGTGGCAGTCAGCCCCTCCCTTTCAAACGCTGTCAGCTGGTGTTTAAAAGAGTCCATCAGTTCGCTGATAAAGGTATCGCTCTGATTGTAGCAGGCCACGCCCACCTGTATCCGGTTGGGAATCCGGCGGTTTGGCCCGCCGCAGCCTGCCAGAAGAAGGACTCCCAGGGCCGCAGGGAAAACGGCCGCCCAAAAGCTGCTTTTTTTCATATTATTTCCTCCGGCTTTTCTGCCTATTGGCTCATGGTAAAGAGTATTTCCTGATTCTCTTCTGTAAAAAGATTCTCTCTGCGGATAACCGTATGGGAAACCGTCCGGCTCTCCATCCCGCCGGAAAACATGGCGAGACTGCCCGCCACCTCCGAAAGGCTCTGATACCCCATGTTGAATTCATCCGGCACCACCATACATTCGGCGCTTCCAAAATCCACATAGTAGATGGCCTCCGCGGAATTCCCGATGCCGTACACCAGGGCCCCGTGAAGATTCTTTTCCGCAGAAGCTTTTCCCGCTGAAACCAGGCTTCCGTTGTCAAGCGCAATCACAAAGTCCGCCTCCGGCTGAAGCTCCAGGGTGTATTCCGCCCGCTCCCCATATTCTGATACAGTCCAGAGCACACTGGCGTCCTGCCCGGCAATTCCGTCCAGGAACCCCTGTTTTCGTCTGGCCAGCGCCGGCGCGTCCTCGTTTTCGGAAACAATCCCCAGGGTTTTTCCTCCTATATCCCCTCCGTAATCCTCCAGCAGTTCCTGTGCCAGGGTCTTTCCCATGGCGTAGTGGTCAGGTCCAGTAACCGGAAATTCCGGCTCCCCCTCATCCGCCCATCCCACCAGCATCAGAGGCACGCTGTCCGCCGTATTTCGCATCAGCTGTTCTCCCGCTTCCCCGGGAATCGGCTGCACGATCATCGCGTCTACTCCGCTGTCCATTTCCCACTGGATCAGCTCCTCTTCTTCCTGCACACTCATCTGGCCGGAGGTGCTGACCACAAACATCTCGATCCCCAGGTCTTCCGCCGCCAGCCGAAGCCCGTATTTAAAGGCGGACCACTGGCTGTCATCCGAGTCCTGGATAATCACGGAAACCCGTTTCTGCCTGGAGCCATTGGATTCTCCCAGCATGGCAAGAGCGGTGGCCGCCGCCAGAATCGCCAGGATCCCTTCTGTTAGGATAAAAATCTTTTTACTGTTCTTCATGGCTGTATTTCCTGTTTTTCTGTCTGAACCGCACCCGAAAAACCGCCTTTTTCCAGGCGTTCCCTGTTTTCCTCCGTAAAGGGAACGGCGGGGATGCGGATTACTATTTTCGTCCCCTCATCCGGCTCGCTCTCAATGGAAAGACCGTACGCTTTCCCAAAAAGAACCTGGATCCGGTTGTTTACATTCACAAGCCCGACGCCCGACCCTTTTTTGTGGACCCGGCGGTCATCCGTCAGCAAAAGCTCTGCTTCCTCCGGCGGGATGCCGATTCCGTTATCCTCCACGGTAAGAATCACATTCCCTTCCTCCAGGCGTCCCGTTACCCGGATCTCACCGCAGTCGTCCATGGCGCTCACCCCATAGTTGATGGCGTTTTCCAGCAGGGGCTGCAGGATCAGCTTCACCACGCAGCAGGACTCTGCTTCCGGCGCCACGTCAAACGCGACAGAAAAAGTATCCTTGTACCGGATTTTCTGGATATTCATATAGCTTCTGGCATGCTGCACCTCATCCCGCACGCTGATAATGGTGCGTCCCCCTGAAAGGCTGATCCTGAAAAATCTGGCCAGCTGCGTAATCATATAGGAGGCTTCATCGTTTCGTCCCCCTTCGATCATCCAGGTAATGGAATCCAGCGTATTATAAAGAAAATGGGGATTGATCTGGCTCTGCAGAGCGTCCAGCTCGCTTTTTCGTCTCTCATTCTGTTCCCAGAGAATCCGCCGCATCAGCTCCTGTATCTGTTCATAGGAGCTGCGGATGGAATATCCCAGATACCGGATCTCCCTGGAGCCTCCGATATAGATCTCCGGCTTCTTTCCCGCCTCATATTCCATAACCGAATGGTTCAGCTTCAGAATAGGCCGGGAGATCCGCACGGAAACCACCCGATTGATAAAAACCAGCATCATGCCCATCAGCAGCATCAGCAGGATGATAAAAAAACGGATGTTGATCATTCCATGGGTAAAAGCCGTGTAGGGAATGACCCCCACCAGTTTCCAGCCGGTGTAGCTGATGGTATTCACAAGCACCTTCCGGCGCTGCCCTTCAAACACCTCATCGTACACCCCGTCCTTGCAGGCGGCGGCCGTTTTGCTGCTCTCGCTGCGGATTCCGTCGCTGATCTGAATCTGCTGACGGTGGTAAATAATCTCTCCCTCGCTGTCGCACAGGTAGTAGTACTGGCCGTTGTTCATGGTATTGATCTGATTCAGCATCCGGGAGATGCTGGAGTAGTCCATATCCACCAAAAGCACGCCCAGGCGGGAGTTTCCCCCGGAGGTCAGTTCCACCACCCGGCTCAGAGAAATCACCCAGTAATACCGGTAGGTATTGTCATCAAACAGATTCTGGATATGGGGTGTGGAAAAGTGCATATTTTCCATCTCCTCCATAGCCTGCAGGAACCAGTCCTGCCGGGTCACATCCGGATCCTCCTTCTGGGCGGCCACCGGCTCCGCCAGCATCAGGCTTCCGGAATCGTTGTACACGGCAATACTGCGCAGGCTGTCCCGGTTGGCCTCATACAGCAGATTCAGGCCCTCCTGAATTTCCTGGCTCTGGGCGGAAAGATCATTTTCTTTTATCACATTGTAATAGGCTGCGTCTGAAATCTGGCGCATGCTGATCAGATAATCCTCCAGGCTCTCCCCGGTCTGCTCCATCATCTTCTGAGTGCTCTGAATGATTTCCTCCCTGGAGAGGGCTGAAAAACGCACATACAGCACCACGCCCAGGATCAGCATAATAGAAATGGAGATCACGGAAAAAGCGGTCACCAGGGTAGTCTGAATGCCCCTGGCCTTCCGTTCTCTCAGATGAGTAAAATATTTACCGATCACGTTCTGTATGCTCCGTTCTGTATTTGGACGGAGACACGCCGTATTTCCGCTTGAATACATAGCTGAAATAATTGGGATCTCCGTAGCCCACCTGTTTGGCGATGATATAGCTCTTCTCGTTTGTTCCTATCAGCAGACGGGCCGCCTGCTCCATGCGGTAATCCGTCAGATAGCCGATAAACGAATTCCCTGTCTCCTTTTTGAATATAGTGGAAAAATAGGAGCCGGATACGCCCAGTATTTCACACACATGGTCCAGGGATATATCTTCGTCCGAGTAATGATTCTGCACATATTCCATGGCTTTAATCACAAAGGACTTGGTAGAACGGCTTCTGGCAGTAATCAGCTTCTCCCGGAAGGAAAGACTGATTTCCAGAAGCCAGTTTTTCAGGTTCTCCGGCTCCATATCGGAAAGTCTGGCGTACAGCTCCCCCATATTTTCGGAGGCCTGTTCCTCGTCCAGTTCAATCTCATTTCCCGCCGCGAACCGGTACAGCGCGCTCACCAGTTCCATCACGGCAACATGATGCTGCTGCAGGGAATCCTGCGGATTAAAAATATGGTTCCAGTATCGCTCCACGGCCTGAGCCACTTCTTTGCCGGATCCCAGACGAATCATCTTAAACAGACGGGTCAGTTCTTCCTCCCCGGCCGTCCCGGCCTCCCGGTTTTCCTGGGGGGCAATCTCACGGATATTAATCGCTCTAGTAGCCCCGTAGATTCCCCGGTAAGATACCGCTTCCCTGGCTCCCGCGAAAGATTTTGACACGTCCAGGATATTCCGGCAGACTTCTCCGATACCCACCGTCACCACCGCTCCGATCATCCGCCGGACATAACGGCAGAAGCGGTCGCATTCATCCGTCAGTTCGGAAATCTCATTTTCATCCTGAAGCTGGGCCAGCAGGACGGTATTTCCCAGATAGGCGAATTCCTTTGTCCGCCATCTTTTTTCCAGCCGCTCCTGAGCCTGCTTCTGGACCGAGGTGGACAGCAGCAGGGGAGACATGCCCTCCGGCGTCTGCGTCGCGGAAGTGTGCACCACCAGGCAGCAGAAACAGGGGCCCGGAAGGGAAATCTGGTAATCCTGAAGATATTTTTCCAGTTCTTCCTCCCGGATCCGGCCTTCAATCAGGGTGGTATAAAAGTTGGCCTGCAGAAGAGGCAGGGATTCCAGATAATACCGCTGAAGGGTTTCCGCATTCCGCTTTTCGCTGATCTCCTGATCCAGCTTGGCTTTCATCTGGCCGAATACTTTGGTCATCTCCACGGAGTTCACCGGCTTCAGAATATACTCCTCCACCTCCAGGTGCACCGCTTCCTTGGCATACTCAAACTCGTCAAAGCCGGTAAAAATCAGGATCTTGGTGCCCGGAAACTCCTCCCGGATCCGGTGGGCCAGTTCCATCCCGTCCATGTAGGGCATCCGGATATCCGTCATCACCACATCCGGCTGATATTCTTCCACCATCTCCAGGGCTTTTACCCCGTTGTTGGCATATCCGATAACCGAAAATCCAAGCCCCTCCCAGTCAATTTTTTTCATAATCACCTGGATGACTTCTTCCTCATCATCCACCAGAAGTACCGTATATTTATAAGAATCCATTCCGTTCTCCGCTCATTCCATAGTTTTGTCTTTATTTTACATTATAACAAAACCTGCCGGATAGGGGAAGCCCCTTCCCCTATCCGGCCTCCGGGATCAGCAGGCAGCCGCCGCGCCTGCATGAGCGGATATTTGCCGGGCCTGTCACATAAAAAGAGCCAGACAAAAAATCTGGCTCTTTCGAAAAAACTTTTTTAAGATTATTTCTTCTGCACATACTTCAGGCAGTCCAGTGTTACGGCTACCAGAATGATGATACCGGAGAATACGAACTGCAGGTTCGTATCGATACCAAGAATGGTCAGAGAGTAGGTCAGAGCGGTGAAGATCAGAACACCGACTACCACGCCGGAGATCTTACCGATACCACCTGTGAAGGACACGCCGCCCACTACGCAGGCTGCGATAGCGTCAGTCTCCCAGCCCTGTCCATAAGCGGCAGAACCGGAACCAACCATTCTGGCACACTCAAGCCATGCGCCAAATCCGTACAGGATACCTGCCAGCACGAAAGCGCCAACCGTTACCTTAAATACGGAGATACCGGAAACAGACGCTGCCTCGGGGTTGCCGCCCACTGCGTACAGGTTCTTGCCGAAGGTGGTCTTGTTCCAGATAAACCATACGATGATGACAGCTGCCACAGCCCACAGAATGATGGTGGGGAAGCCGTTCAGTCTGGGAATAATCATTCCCGGAATGGTGGACTCGATGGATCCGAAGGATACACCCTTTGTCGCATAGGTAACCAGACCGAAGATGATCAGCATGTTGGCCATGGTGGAGATGAAGGGGTGCATCTTGAATTTCGCTGTGAAGAATCCTGCGATGGATGTAAAGATAGTACACAGGATAATACACATAATCAGAGCGAAGATCATCTTCACTACAACCGGAAGTCCGGAGAAATCAAATACATGTCCGAACACGCCGCCGGTATTGGGGCCCTGGTGCATGATGATGGTCGCCGTAGTCATACCCATACCAACCATACGTCCGATGGACAGGTCAGTACCGGCCAGCAGGATCAGGCCTGCCACGCCAAGGGCCAGGAACATTCTGGGTGAAGCCTGCTGCAGAATGTTCAGCACGTTGTTGTAGGTCAGCAGCGGTGTATTCTTCACAATCGGGGTGATGATACACAGCGCGATGAAGATCAGGATAATCGCGATATACAGACCATTTTTCAGAAGGAACTGGGTCCGGTTGAACGTATATTTGTAGTTTTCCCATCTCTGGGCCATGTTCTCTCCGAAGGTAAACCTGGACATGCGCAGCATGTCGATCAGGTGATACTTGTGGGTGAAGGCGTCATGTCTTCTGTCCTTGATCTCCTGGAAATCTTTCTGCAGATCCAGCTTGGCGTCAAACAGACGGTTCTTGTACACATAGTTCTCATCCTTGATTTCCTTGTGGTCGGAAAGCTTGGAGAGCGCCGCGCTGTGCTCCTTCTCCAGCTCTGCCACCTTCTTTGAATATTTTTCCCTGGCCGCTGTCTTTTCCTGCTCGCAGCTTGCGGCTACAGGCTGATAATACTCATTGTAATGGCTCTTGAGATAATTCTCCGCGTCTGAAATCAGCTTTGAAATCTCGTCTTTGTTTTTGGACTCCACAGCCTTCGCTGTCTCCATTTCTTTCTGGAAACCGGCGATTGCGCTGCTTCTCTCCTCAGCGGTGAGATTCTTGTCTCTCTTGGCGCTGTCTATTTTACTCTGAAGGGCAACGATACGATCCGTACCATCCACTCTGAGAGCGTCAATTTTACTCTGTATTTTACCGACATACTCGTCGATAGGCTGACGCAGCTTCTGCTCCTGTTCAGCCGTAAGGATACCATTTCCGTTTGCCATATCCAACATTCTCCCTCATTATAGATATTTTGCACTGAGCCTCAAAAGCTCTTCCTGGTTTGTCTCCTTGGTATTCACAATTCCGGAAAGATGACCGTTTGACATTACGCCGATCCGGTTTGTAATTCCCAGAATCTCCGGCATCTCAGAGGAAACCACGATGATGGTCTTGCCCTGCTTTGCCATCTGAATAATCAGTTCATAGATCTCATACTTGGCGCCTACGTCGATACCGCGGGTAGGCTCATCCATCATAAACACCTGGGGCGCCCGCTCCAGCCATTTTCCGAAAATAACCTTCTGCTGGTTTCCGCCGGAAAGACTGGTGATCATATCGTCCGGTCCCATACATTTGGTGTGCATGATCTTGATCTCTTTTGAGGTGGCCTTCACCATCTTCTGGTCAGAAAGGGCAATGCCCGACTTGTAGCTGTCCAGATTGGCGATGGTGGTGTTAAAGGTCAGGTCCGTCTTCAGGAAAAGTCCGTTGGCCTTACGTTCCTCGGTAATCATGGCAAAGCCGTGATCCATGGCCTCTCTGGCACTCTTGAAGTTCATCAGCCTGTCATGGAAGTAAACGCGGCCCGCCGCTCTGGTACGCACGCCGAAGATCGTCTCCAGCAGCTCCGTCCGGCCCGCTCCTACCAGTCCGTACAGTCCGAAAATCTCGCCCTCCCGCACATCAAAGGTAATATCCTGCAGATGAGGCGCATATTTGGTGGACAGATGCTGAATGGACAGCACCACATCCCCCGGCGTATTGTCCACCGGCGGGAACCGGTTTTCCAGGGAACGGCCTACCATGGCGGCGATCAGCTCGTTCATGTCCGTGTCCTTGGCTTCTTTGGTCATAACCAGATTACCATCCCGCAGCACGGAGATATCGTCGCAGATCTCAAAGATCTCATCCATCTTATGAGAAATATAAATCAGGGCAATGCCCTGGGATTTCAGCATCCGCATCATCTCGAACAGCTTGTCTACTTCCTGCACCGTCAGGGAGGAGGTAGGCTCGTCCAGTACGATTACCTTTGCGTTGTAGGAAATTGCCTTGGCAATTTCACACATCTGTCTCTGGGATACTGACATGTTCCGCATGGGCTGGGTCAGGTTCACGGTCATGCCCAGCTTTCTGAAAAGCTCGGAGGCTTCCTTTTTCATTCTGCCCTCGTCGATGACGCCCATGGAATTTTTGGGGTAGCGGCCCAGAAACAGGTTGTCGATCACGTTCCGCTCCAGGCACTGGTTCAGCTCCTGGTGCACCATGGCGATACCGTTCTCCAGGGCATCCTTGGGACCGGAGAAGTTTACCTCCTTGCCGTCCAGGTAGATCGTACCCTCGTTCTTCTGGTAAGTACCGAACAGACATTTCATCATGGTGGACTTACCGGCTCCGTTCTCCCCCATCAGTCCCATGACAGTTCCCCGGCGCACATCCAGATTAATGTGGTCCAGCACCCGGTTTCTGCCGAAGGACTTGCTCATTCCGCGTATCGATAAGACAATATCATTTTTCTTATCTGCCATTTTTTTTACTCCTATCCTTAAATAATATTAGGGAGAATTTCTTCTCCCTAATATATCTGCCTTTTCTAAATTTTGACTGAATATTACTGGCTCAGCAGAGATGTGTAAGAAGCTGCGTTATCTGTCTTAACCATGTTGATTGCGAATGCGTCGTACTGGCTGGGATTTCCAAGACGGTTGGTGATGTTGGACTCTGTCTGTCCGTCGCCGCCGATGTACTCAACATCCAGGTTCAGCAGATCATCGTAGTTCTGCAGCAGGGGCTGATAGGTAGATCCAAGGAAGTTGTCGGCTGCGTTGTAGATGTTCAGCCATACGCTCTTTCTGGGATGCTCAGCCTCATCCAGCTGGTTGGATACCGGAGCGTAAACTACGGTAGAGTCAAGGAAGTCCTCATAGTTCTCAGCGGTAACTGCTACGTTCAGTGCGTAGTAGGAACGCTGCTCATCGTTGTAAACATAAACGTCATCGCTCAGTACGTTGCCGGCCTCATCCTCGGTAGCGATACCGGTGTTGATGTCAACGCCGTCCAGTGCGTTTCTCAGAACACGGAGAGTCAGGTAAGCCTGTACGTCTGCATGCTGGCTGATGGTTCCGCCGTAGCCCTCTGCGATAGCTGCCACAGCGTCGCTGTTTGCGTCATAACCGAAGGTGGGAACACCATTGTCTTTTGACCATGCGTTGAACATGGACATTCCCATACCATCGTTGTTGGAAACTACTACATCGATCTGATCGCCGAAGGAAGAAGCCCATGTTCCGATGGCGTTTCCTGCGGTAGCGGCATCCCATGTAGCACCTGCGGAGTTCTTCATCTCCTGGGAAGCCAGCTCACGAACGGTGTAGGTGGTTCCGTCGATCTCAAGGGTTCCGTCCTGCACGATGCTGGAGGATCCGTCGGTGTTGGTTCCAACCGGTTCGCTGTTGATAGCGCCGTCTGCATCAACGCCGGTTCCAAGAGCGCTTCTTACGCCTCTGGTACGTGCGATGGAGTCATTGTGTCCGATGTCGCCGATTGCCAGAACGTAGCCGATCACGCCGTCGCCGTTGCGGTCGATGGTATCGATGTTAGCCTCGATATAATCCTTTACCATGGTACCCTGCAGCTCTGCACCCTGATTAGCATCAAATCCTACATAGTAGGTGTTCTCATTGAAGCTCAGAGCAGCCATGTCCAGCTCGCCGGTGGAGCTGTTGGAGGGCTGACGGTTATACCAAACCAGAGGCTTGTCTTTGTTTGCCACCTCACCCTCAGAAGCGAAAGCGGTGAATGATGAAAGTCCCATCACAGCCGCCAGGGTCAGTACTAAAGCTTTGTTCTTTCTCATACTATCAAATTCCTCCTTCTACCCGGGTCTTTGCCCGCGGCATTTGTTGATATTGATACTATAGCGGATAAGGGAAATAAAAAACATAGAATTTTTTTTGTTTTACATTGAAATTCTTAAGGTCCTCTTTGGTAATATTTTACAATGAATCGCCCCAAATCAGCGGTTTTCGCCCAAAACCGGAACTGATTCTTTACTATTTTTACGGCGGGTGTTATACTTTTATCGCATTGTATTGTATCCTCTCCGGAGGAATAATAACAAGGAGGAATTGAATATGAAAGCAAGAAAAAAGGACACCCGCTGGATGGTCAGTGTCGCACTGATGGCTGCCGTCGTGGTCCTGCTGGCAAACACGCCGCTGGGCATGATACAGCTTCCTATTATCAAGGCGACAACTGTTCACATTCCGGTTATCATCGGCGCCATTTTGCTGGGTCCCATGGCGGGAGCCGTTCTGGGCGGTATTTTCGGCATCTGCTCCTTAATCAGCAATACCGTCGCCCCCACGCTGCTCTCCTTTGCCTTCTCGCCTTTTCTGGCCGCTGATCTTCCGGGCGTTTTCAAGGCGGTCTGGATTTCCGTGGGATGCAGGATCCTCATCGGCATCATCTGCGGCTGGCTTTGGATCGGCCTGAAGAAGCTGAAGGTCAATGCCTGGGCCGCCCTGCCTGTTACGGGCTTTGCGGGCGCCATGGTCAATACCGTTACCGTTATGGGAAGCATTTACCTGCTGCTGGCCAGAGAGTACGCCCTGGCCCAGAATGTAAAAGTTACCGCTGTCTGGGGACTGATCATGGGCACCGTCACCGCCTCCGGCATTCCGGAAGCGATTGCCGCGGCCATTCTGGTCACCGCCCTGGGGAAAGCCCTTCTTTCCTTTTTTCAAAAACAGTTGATTTCCGGAAGGTAAACCTATGATTTTAGCGATTGATATTGGAAATACAAACATTGTCCTGGGCTGTATCCGGGACAGAAACATTCTATTTACGGAGCGGCTCTCCACAGACCACTCCAAAACCGGCCTGGAGCACGCCATCACCCTGAAAATGGTGCTGGATCTGCATCAGATTGATCCGAAGGAGATTGACGGCGCTATCATCGGTTCCGTGGTGCCTCCCCTCACCGGACTGTTCCAGGAGGCGCTTATGAAAATCACCGGCCACGGGGCCATGGTGGTGGGGCCGGGGATCAAAACAGGCCTGAACATTCTCATGGACAATCCGGCCCAGGTAGGCAGCGATCTGATCGTGGGGGCTGTGGCGGGAATCGCGGAGTATTCCCTGCCGCTGGTTCTGATTGATATGGGAACCGCCACCACCATCTGCGTGATCGACAGCAAAAAGAACTATATCGGCGGCATGATCCTGCCGGGACTGCGAGTTTCTCTGGATTCCCTGACCAGCCGCACCTCCCAGCTTCCCCGGATCAGCCTGGATCCCCCCAAGCGGCTGATCGGCAAAAATACCATTGAGTGCATGAAGAGCGGCATCCTTTACGGAAACGCCTCCTGCCTGGACGGCATGATCGACCGGATCGAGGAAGATCTGGGAGAACCCGCCACGGTAGTGGCCACCGGCGGGCTGGCGCAGAAAATCATCCCCCTGTGCCGTCACTCCATTATTCCGGATGATGAGCTGCTGCTGAAAGGGCTGCTGCTGATTTATGAAAAAAATACTGACAGAAAAGAGGACTAGACCATGATTCAGGAAAGACTGGCTGCCCTGCGCAGCCGCATGAAAGAAGAGCAGGTGGACGCCTATCTGGTGCCCACCGACGACTTCCACTGCTCCGAGTATGTGGGAGACTATTTTAAATGCAGAAAGTATATCACCGGCTTTACCGGGTCCGCCGGGACCGCCGTGATCACCATGGACGAAGCGGGTCTGTGGACGGACGGACGGTATTTTATCCAGGCAGCCGCTCAGCTGGAAGGAACTACCGTCACCCTGCACAAGATGGGGGAGGAGGGCGTTCCCACCATCGAGGAATATCTTCTGAACACCTTAAAGCCGGGACAGCGCCTGGGCTTTGACGGACGCACCATGACCGCCGCCGGCGGCGAGGAACTGGAAAAGAAGCTGGCCGAAAAACAGGTTTCCGTTGCTTTCCAGATGGATCTGGTAGGGGACATCTGGCAGGATCGGCCGACCCTCTCCTGCAGCCCCGTCTGGGAGCTGGAGCTGAAATACGCGGGAAAGCCCCGCAGCGAAAAGCTGGCTCAGATCCGAAAAGCCATGGCCGAACAGAAGGCGGACTATTTCCTGCTTACCTCCCTGGAGGATATTGCCTGGCTGTTAAATATCCGGGGCGGCGATATTGCCTGCACCCCGGTCGTTCTTTCCTACCTGGTGATGACCCAGAGCAGGGTGCTGCTTTTCGCCCAGCAGGAAGCTTTCAGCGAGGAGCTGACAAAGGAACTGGCCCGGGAAGGCGTAACGCTGCAGCCCTATAACGACATTTACAGCTTTGCCGCCTCCATTCCTGCCGGAAAGCGGGTGCTGCTGGATCCTGCCTGCGCCAACTACGCGCTGAAAAAGTCTATTCCGGAGCAGGCCGCTGTGATAGCCGCTCCCAACCCCACCCGGCTTCCCAAGGCCGTGAAAAATCCGGTGGAGGTTGCCAACATGAAGAAAGCCCATATCCGGGACGGTGTGGCTGTGACCCGGTGGATCTACTGGCTGAAACAGAACGTGGGAAAGACAGAAATCACGGAGATCTCCGCCGCAGCGAAGCTGGAGGAGTTTCGCTGCGCTCAGGAGGATTACCTGGGGCCCAGCTTTGACCCCATCGTCTCCTGGGGACACCATGCCGCCCTGCCCCACTATTCCGCCACCCCGGAAACGGATATTCCTGTACAGCCCAGAAGCTTTCTGCTGGCCGATACCGGCGGCCATTATCGCCAGGGCAGCACGGATATTACCCGCACGATCGTGATGGGAGAGACCAGCCAGAAGGAAAAGGAATATTTTACCCGGGTTCTGCGGGCCAATCTGAATCTGGCCGCCGCCAAGTTCCTCTACGGCTGCAGCGGCAAAAACCTGGATTATATCGCCAGGGAACCCCTGTGGGAGATCGGGGAAGATTATAATCATGGCACCGGCCACGGCATCGGCTATCTGCTCAGCGTCCATGAGGGGCCCAATGAGTTTCGCTGGAAGTCCCGCCCCAGCAGACCGGACGCCGCCGTGTTTGAGGAAGGCATGATTACCACCGATGAACCGGGCTACTATGTGGAAGGGGAATTCGGCATCCGCCACGAAAACGTGATGGTATGCCGCAAAGCAGAGAAGACAGCCTGCGGCCAGTTCATGGAGTTTGAAACCATCACCATGGTTCCCTTTGATCTGGAAGCGGTAATCCCTGAGATGCTCTCTCCCAGAGAGCGGGAGCTTTTAAACCGCTACCATCAGACCGTGTATGAAAAGATTTCTCCCTTCCTGGAGGGCGAAGAAAAAGAGTGGCTGAAAGAAGCCACCCGGAAGATCTGAAACAGGCTGATTTAAAAAAAGTGTATAGGCTTTATCTTAATACGGTTCCAATTTGCTGTTTGTAAATTGGAACCGTATTGTTTATATCGGGAACACCGCCCAATTACAGGATGATACTTTTCCCATACGCCGGCTTTATTGTCTGGATGTCCGGCCATTTCCGGTCCATCATCCGCTTCAGTTCTCTGGTGTCCACGCTGCGGGACATGGGCGGAAAGGCGTCGTCAAAGTGGGACAGAAGGATTCGCCTGGGCCGCAGCCTCTCAATAATCTTATCCGCCTCCTCCACCAGGTTATTGTTTCCCGAGTAGGGAAGAATCAGCAGATCTGCCTGCCGGGGATACTCTTCCCGTTCGTCCAGGGCCAGACTGCCCAGCAGCAGAATGGTTTTCCCCGCCGCCTGTATGGAAAAGGCCACCGTCTCCCCGCCGTCTTTAAAAACATGGTTGGCCCACAGCAGGAAGGGCATATTCCGCCAGTAACGAAGCACCCGCCAGGGTGTCATGGTATCAAAAATCCGTTTCATCTGAAAGGCGATATGGGCCCCTTTCAGCACCCGTATCCGAATATCCCCGATGGGAAGGGTATCCCCCACCCGGATCTGAACCACCCGGTCTGTCTCATCCGTAAATTGTTCCAGCGTGCGGGCGGGCTGGGCCGTGCAGAACACGGTGCCCTCTCCCTCCTCCAGAAGCTGGGGCACCCGGCAGAGATGGTCAAAATGGCCGTGGGTGATAAAGATCGTGTCTTCCTTCAGAAAATCATCGATGTCGCCGGGATTTTCCCCGCCTCTTATCTGCACAAAAGGATCAAACAGGATCCTCTCTCCCGCCGCTTCCAGCAAAAAAGTGGCCGTCCCCATCCAGGTAATCTTTATGTTTTCCGGTTTTTCCTGTTCGTTTTTTTGTCTGTCCATATCCATATCATCTCCTGTCCTGTTCCTTTTGCCGCCTGTCTCATCTCCAGCTTTTTCATGCCGCCAAATTCTTTCTTTATCATCACCGCAGCCACCGCAAACGCGATAAAGTCGGCCACCGGCCCCGCATAGAGCAGTCCGTCAATTCCCATCATCCAGGAAAAGAGGAACAGCAGCGGCAGCAGGAAAATAATCTGCCTGGTGAGGGAGAGAAACATTCCCTTGTATGCTTTTCCGATGGACGTAAAGAAGGCCGAGGAGAGAGGCTGCATAAAGTTCAGCAGGGTACCTGCCAGAAAGATCCTGAAATAGCTGGCGCCAAACTGATAGTAGCTCTCGCTTCCGTCTCCGAACAGAGACAGGATCTGGCGCGGGAAAAGTTCAAAAAGCAGAAAGGCGCAGGCGGATAAAACCATCCCCACTTTAATAGCCAGCAAATACGTTTTCCTCACTCTGCCGTATTTACCCGCTCCGTAATTGAAGCCCTCTATGGGCTGGGTTCCCTGAGAAATACCGATGATGATAGAGAAGAAAATCTGGTTGACCTTGATCACAATACCGGCGCAGGCAATGGGAATCGACTCCCCGTACTGGGACAGGGCGCCGTAATGCTTCAGCAGGTTATTCAGGCAGATCTGCACCGTCATCATGGCCAGCTGGTTAAAGCAGGATGCCGCTCCCAGAGCCGCAATCCTCCCCACAATCTCTGCTTTCGGAAGGATGTGGCGCCAGGCCAGTTTGACAGTTTTGTACCGGGTCAGATACCAGATAACCAGAATCCCGGAGAACACCTGGCCGATGACCGTGGCCGCGGCGGCGCCTGTCATGCCCCAGCCAAATCCCATCACAAATAGAGCGTCCAGAAATACATTGATGATGGCTCCCGACAGGTTGCAGAACATGGTCATTTTGGGGCTTCCGTCCGCCCGCATCAGATGGCCGCCGCCTGTTGTGATAATTAGGAAGGGAAAGCCGATGGCGGTTACCATCACATAATCTCTGGCATAGGGGGTCACGTCCGCCGGTGATCCGAACAGAACCAGCATGGGATCCAAAAACACTTCTGTGAGAAGAAACAGCAGCGTTCCGCTTCCCAGCAGCAGAGCCGCGCCGTTTCCCACGTAGAAGGGCGCCCGGTCCGTCTTTCCCTCTCCCATTGCCAGGTTAAAGCTGGAAGCCGCCCCCACCCCGAAGAGCAGCGCCAGAGCGGTGCACATCATGGACAGCGGGAAGGCAATATTGGTAGCCGCGTTTCCCAGGGGGCCCACCGACTGCCCGATAAAAAACTGGTCTACAATATTGTAGACGGCGCTCACCAGCATGGCGATGATGCTGGGCACCGCAAACTGCCGCAGCAGCTTTCCGATCTTCTCTTCTCCCAGCGGATTTGCCTGTCCGCCGGCCGTTTTGCCGTGTATGGCCTGTTCCATGTCCTTCACTCCCGTTCTCTTTTCTTGCTGAAAAATATTGTACTTGATTCTTTTTGTTAAAACAAGAGCATTGTGGGCAAAGTTTTCCTTACACTTAAAAAGGACGCCGCTCCATCATGACTTTCATCATTTCGCGACGTCCGTATTTCCACTATTCTTTCATTCTCTCCCGGGCATAAATGGCGGCTCCCGCCACGCTTTTATCCTCCTCGTCTTCCGCAAAAATAAGCCGGAGACTCTCTGCCGGAAAAGGTTTGCGGGTGTAAAACAAGATCCGTTCCCGCAGATATTTTGTCGGGAAGCATTTCATCCAGGGCACCCCGCCGCCGATGATCATGCAGTCCGGATTCAGAATATTGATCTCCGTGGCCGCCGCCATGGCCATCCGGTCCACAAACCGGCGCAGCAGGGGATCCTGTCCCCGCTTTTCAAACAGCTCGCCAACCGGCGTATCCGGATACACTTCCCGGCTTAAGTAAGCCAGGTACCGGCCGCCGGCCACCGTCTCCATACAGCCGGTATTCCCGCAGCCGCAGCGCATCTCATTTCCGTCCACCGGAATATGGCCCAGTTCCCCGGCTGTACCGTCTTTTCCCGTCAGCATCCTGCCGCAAATCATCAGCGCGTTTCCCACGCCGGTTCCAAAATAGCAGCCTGTCAGAATCTCGCAGTCTTCCAGTCCGTATTTGGCCCGGTCATACAGCAGGGCCATGGTCACGTCCCGCTCAATATACACCGGAATGCCAAGCGCTTTTGATAAAACCTCCGGCACCGGCAGATTTTCCATAAAAGCCACATTGGGGGCCTGCAGTACCATGGTCCGCTCCCGGTTCAGGGTGGCGGGAAATCCCACAGCCAGGGCCCGGGGCGCCATCCCGTCCCCCGAAAGAGTCTCCATGTATTCTTTCAGATACATCTCCAGATCCTTCAGGCCATCCGTGGTGCAAAACACGCTGCCGGTAGGGATTTTCCGAAACCGGGACACCTGGTTTTTGCCGTCCACAGCGCCAATCCGGAAATTGGTTCCGCCAATGTCGATCCCGATTATACAGGGCATACTCATTTTGACCACCCTTCATCCCCGGGAAACAGAATGCCGGCCTCTTTTCTGGCGTTTTCCAGCACTTCCATCACATCCAGCATCACATCCAGCCGGCGGTAAATTTCCTCATAGTCGTCTGCCAGCAGCAGGCGGGTCAGATTCCGAACCTCATACGCCCAGCGGTTTATGCCCGCCTCCTGCTCATTGAAGGTCTCCCGGGACGTCTTCGTCACCACCGTTACCTCCGACACATCGCAGAAGCCATCCTTCACATAGATATATCCCTGATCCCCTTCAATCTGGGCAAAATTTACTCCCCAGGTATCCTTGGCCCCTGCGGCCTCGCAGACAAAACCGTCATACTTCATCACCATAATGCCGGAAGTATCCGCCAGGTCTTTGTATATATTGGGATAGTAGACTGCCTGGGCGGGCTTTCCGAACAGCGCCACATTCAGATAGACGTTATAGAAATTAATGTCCATCAGACAGCCGCCTGCATACTCCGGATTAAAAATATTGGGGACTTCCCCCTGCAGAAGGAGATCATACCGGCTGGAGTACTGGCTGAAATTGCTCATCACCAGCTTGATATTTCCGATTTTGGGCAGTTCCCTCTTAATCACCTCAAAATTGGGCAGATAGGAAGGAGGTACCGCATCCACCAGAAACAGCTTCTTTTCCTTCGCGATTTCCACCAGTTCCCTGGCATGCTCCACTTTTGTACAGAAAGGCTTTTCGCAGATCACGTTTTTGCCGGCCAGAAGCGCCCGCCTCGCCTGCTCGTAGTGGAGAAGGTTGGGAGACGCCACATACACAAAATTGACTTCCGGATCCCGCAGAAACGCTTCCATATCTGTATACACTTTGGAGGCGCCGTACTGATCCGCCAGCGCTTTTCCCCTCTCCTCACTTCTGGAATACACGGCCTCCAGCCGGATGCCGTCTGTACCCTGCACCCCATCCAGAATCGAGTGGACAATTACTCCCGAACCGATGGTTCCCAATCTGATTTCCTTCATTTTCCGCCCTCCTTTGCGCTGCCCTTTCGGTTTCCTTTTTTATCTGCCATGGGATTTCGCCACTTCCGTGGCTTCCTCCAGGATCTCCAGAACCCGGATCACCTCTTCATCCTTCACGCATTTTTCTTTTCCGTTTTCAATGGCATCCACCAGGCTGTCATAAATCCGCTCATAATGGGCGCAGCCTACGGGAACCTTCTCCTCCGTCTTTTCTCCCGCTTCGTTTATGTACACCAGGGTACCCCATCTGTCTTCCGGCGCAGGATCCCGGTTTACCACATGGCGTCCCACCACTTTTTTCTTTCCGGAATTATGAATCACCGGCGGCAGGGTAAAGCTCCCTTTTGTGCCATGAAGCGTAAAGCGGGGATAATCGATCAGCACGCACATGCTGGTATTCACCGACGCCTTGCTGTTTCCGTAATAAAACTCCAGGTCATAGTAATCATCCCCCACGCCCGGATGATGGATGCTGCGCACGTCAAAATGGGTGGCGTCCGGCATTCCCAGCAGGCTGATGATCTGGTCAATGGTGTGGACAGCCAGATTGTACAGAGTGCCCAGATGGTCATACCAGCCGTTTGGCCGGTAATAGTCATAATGGCTTTCCAGCCGCACCAGCTCCCCGATCTTCCCGCTCTCCAACACCTCTTTCAGCGCCAGAAAATCCGCGTCAAACCGGCGGTTCTGATTGGGCATGCAGATCAGCCCCTTCTCTTTCGCCAGCTCAAATACCTCCCTGGCCTCCTTCGCCGTAGGCGCAAAGGGTTTTTCAATCAGGGCATGTTTTCCCGCGTTTAAAATCTGTTTGGCGTAGGGCACATGGAACTGATCCGGGGTATTAACCACCACCAGATTCACTTCCTCGTCCCCCAGCACCTGCTGCAGATCCGTGGTGAAAATAATCTCCGGGTAGAAGGGTTCATATTCCGCGAACTGGGGAATATCCTCCTTCCGGCGATATACGTACTTTACCCGGATGTCATCCCGGTTTTCCACATAGGGAATATGATATTCCCGCACACTCACGCCAAATCCGATATATGCCGCTGTAATCATAAGCGATTTACCTTTTCCTTTCTTTGCTTCTTATTCCGCAATCAGGTATCTGCTGCATTCTTTGGGAAGCCCCTCCTCCTTTTCCGTAATCAGCGTAATCTCGTCCAGCTCAAACACCTTGCACATGCTGGTGATGCCCACCTTGGAGCTGTCCGCCAGAATATAGGAATGCTTGGAATTTCTCTTTACCACGCTCTTTTTTCTGGATTCCTTCAAATCCGGCGTGCTGAAGCCGGACCGGGGCGCAATCCCCGTGATGCCGATAAAAGCCCTGTCAAAGAACATATCTTCCAGGGTGGAAACCGTCAGGTCTCCCACCACGGAACCCATCTCCACGTTGACGCCGCCGCCCACAATAATGCATTCCGCGCTGGTTCCTCCCAGTTCCTGGAAAATCAGCACATTCGTGGTGACAATCGTAATCCTCTTGTCCCGCAGGTAGGGTATCATCCGCAGGGGCGTAGTCCCCGCGTCCAGATAAATCACTTCTCCCTCCTGCACCAGGCCGGCCGCGTACCGGGCGATCTTTTCCTTTGCCTCCACATTCAGAATCAGTTTTGAATCCACTCTTGTATCCGGGGTGGTACCGCTGCGAAGCTTTGAAGCGCCTCCCCGCAGCAGCGTAATCTGCCCTTCATCCGCCAGCGCCTTCAGGTCTCTGCGGATCGTGGACTCTGAGGCTCCCTCCACCGCCGCAATCAGCTGTTCGGTGGAAACAAATTCACTATTTTCCAGTGTCTGCAGCAAAATCTGCCGTCTCTCATAAGGAATCATGACCCATCTCCTTGCCGTTTTCTTAAGGTCATTCTACCATAATTTTCATTTGTTTTCACTTAAAAATAAATTTGTGTCATTCTTGTGAAAGATCCGCCAGGGTGGGCATGGACTCCTGGGCTCCCGGTCTGCAGACCGTCACGGCGCTGCACCGGGTGGCAAAGACGCAGGCATCAAAAATATTCTGTCCCTGCAAAAGAGCATAGCTGACTCCTCCAATAAAGGAATCCCCGGCTCCGGTCGTCTCCACTGCCTTTACCTTCAGAGAAGGCACCTTCTTTGTGGTTTTTCCGTCCGACACCACGGCGCCTTCACTTCCCATGGTAATGATCACCGTGTTTCCCATACGGGACGCCATAGCTTCCGCAGCCTCTGCCGCCTTATCCATAGTGTCGATGGTCTTTTCGGCATAAAATCCCGCTTCCACCTCATTCACCACAAAAATATGGCATTTGCGGATATATTCTTCCTCGAAGGGAGCCGCCGGCGCGGCGTTCATCAGAACCCGGCAACCGTGGGCTCTGGCCTTGTCGATGGCATACCGGTTCATATCCTGGGGAATCTCCATCTGGAAAATCACAATGCCCGCTTCATCCATCAGCGGTTCCATTCGGTCGATGTCCTCTTTTGTCACCTCAAAGTTGGCCCCTTTGGCGATGCTGGCGAACACGCCGCCTCCCTCCAGAGAATTTACCAGTCCCATACCCGTATAGCCGTCCGTGCGGCGTATATGGTCCACATTCACTCCGTATTTTTTCATGGTGTTTACCAGGAAGTCTCCCATACTGTCCTTTCCCACACAGCCGGCCATGTAGGTTTTTACCCCCAGCTTAGCTGCCTGCACAGCCTGGTTGGCGCCCTTTCCCCCGGCTCCAAAGGATACCTGGCTGGCCAGCATGTTTTCTCCCAGTTTGGGCATCTGAGGAATCTTCATAATGATGTCATAATTCAGGCTGCCGATTACAAGCACTTTATCTCTCACAGCAATCCCCCTTTCTCTCGGTTAAAGAAAAAGCTGCGGCCCGCGTGCCTCTCCGGCCAAGCCGGAGGGCGGCCCTGGGACTGCAGCTTTTCTTTCTGCGTTTTTTGTATTTTAATTCTTTGCTTTTCTCCGGGCCACAAACGCGGCAATATCTTCCTGAATAAATTCAAAGTAAGAGGCCACGATGATGATCAGACCGGTGAAGATGAACTGCCAGAAGGAGTCCACATTGATGACTACCATACCTACACGGAGCACAGCCAGCAGAAGGGCTCCGAAGAAGGTGCCCAGGGGTGTTCCCTTTCCGCCTGCCATACGGGTTCCGCCGATAGCGGCAGCCGCGATGGCATTGGTCTCATATCCGCTTCCCGCAGTGGGCTCCGCGGAACCCAGGCTGGCCAGCATAACCAGGCCGGCTACCGCCGCACAGACGCTGCAGACAATGTAGGCGATGTATTTGGTCTTTACTACGTTTACACCGGAAAGTTTGGCCGCTTCCTCGTTGCCTCCCACCGCGTACAGATAAGCGCCGGTTCTGGTCTTGCCCAGGATCAGGTAGGCCAGGATAAAGATCAGGATCATCACGATGATGTAGAAACGGATACCGGCTATCATCTCGCCGTTGAAAATATTCCGGAAGCTGTCCGGCACGCCGGTAACAGGGCGTCCGCCGGTTACCACGTAGGCGATACCACGATATAAGCTCTGGGTACCCAGGGTGGCGATGAAAGGCTGCAGTTTCAGCTTGTTTACCAGAAAGCCGTTGAACGCGCCCAGCAGTACGCCGATGAGAATACCGATGAGAATGGCCAGCCAGGGATTTACGCCGCTTACGCAGCACCAGGCCACGCTGATGCCGGTGATGGCAAAGGTACATCCGATGGACAGGTCAATTCCGCCGGTAATGATGGAAAACATCATGCCTACTGCCAGAATACCATTCAGCACCATCTGCTGCAATACGGTCAGCAGGTTTCTCCAGGTTATAAAGAGGGGATTCATAATTGTGAAGACTGCCGCCATAGCCAGAGTCGCAATCACCACAACCAATTCACGTTTGTATTTTGATAATACTCTGTTCACATCAATTTCCTCCTATCGCTAAATTCAGAATGGCGTCCTCGCTGTAATCGTCGCCCCGTCTCAGTTCCCCGTTGATATGGCCTTCGCACATAATCAGAATCCGGTCGCTGATGCCCATTACCTCCGGCAGTTCAGAGGAAACTACGATCAGGCTCTTTCCCGCCTCCACCATCTCTTCCATCAGGCGGTAAATTTCCGCCTTCGCCGCCACGTCCACGCCTTTGGTAGGCTCGTCAAAAATAATAATATCCACATCGGTGGACATCCAGCGGGCCAGAATGACCTTCTGCTGATTTCCGCCGGACATATTCCGGGTCAGATAGTCAATCCTTCTGGGATGTACATCCATCTCCTCAAAGAAGTGCTCCGCGTTCTGCTGCTTTTTCTTCTCGTTGACAAAGATACCCGACATATATTTTTCCAGGCTGGCAATAGCCACATTGTCCGTATTATCGGACAGGCTCAAAAAGCCCTGGGTTTTCCGGTCCTCCGGAACCAGGCCGATGCCCGCCCGCAGCGCCTTCGTGGTATTCCAGGATCCGGTAATTTTCTTTCCCTTCAGGGTAAAGGAACCGCTGGTCTTGGGATCCGCGCCGTAGATGGTCCGCATCACCTCCGTCCGGCCGGCGCCCACCAGGCCGAAGAAGCCCAGAATTTCCCCCTTGTGCAATTCAAAACTGATGTTCTCAAACTTTTTGCTGCTGGTCAGATTTTCCACCTTCAGCACCACTTCTGACGTCATGGGGCTGGGTTTCATCCGGGAAGCCACCGCCGCCACGCTTCTTCCCACCATGGAGTGGATCAGCTGCTCCCGGGTGGTTTCCTTTACGTTCAGCGTCTCGATAAATTCTCCGTCCCGGAGAATGGTGGCTCTGTCACAGATCTGGAAAATCTCTTCCAGATGGTGGCTTACATACAGAACCGTCACCCCGTTTTTCTTCAGCTCCCGGATTACGTCAAACAGCGCCGCCGTCTCCCGCAGGGTCAGGGATGCCGTGGGCTCATCCAGGGAAATAATGTTGGAATGGTGATACAGGGCTCTGGCTATAGCCAGCATCTGCATCTCGCCTGAAGTCAGGGAGCTTACCAGATCCTGGGACCGGAATTTACAGTGCAGCTGGTCCAGAATCTCGTTTACATCTTTATCCATCTTTCCATAGTCCACCAGTCTTCCCTTCACCGGCTCATAGCCCAGGGTCACATTCTGACCTACCGTGAGGTCTTTCACCACAAGGGTCTCCTGGTGCACCTTGGAAATCTTTCCGTTTACAATAGCGTCATTGGCATTTTTAAAATGCACTTCCTGGCCGTGAAGCTTTACCACGCCTTCGTACTCCGTGTAAATACCGTGGAGAATATTCAGCAGGGTGGATTTTCCCGCGCCGTTTTCTCCCAGAAGGGCGTGTACCTCTCCCTCCTCAACTGAAAAAGAGATATCCTTCAGGACATGTGCGCCTGGAAATCGTTTATTAATTTTGACAAATTCAACTGCCTTTCCCATCCTATGTCCTCCGTTTTTTGATAAAGGCCGCTGTAAAGCTGAATGCTCTGTTCCTTTACAGCGGCCCTCTCTTACTTAAAATTCAAATCTGTTTTCCGGCCATTACTCGGCTGCCACGTAGGTCGCGTCAGTCCAGCCGATGATCTCAGCCGCCGGTGTATCCACGTTGGTGGAGTCAATCAGAGCCTGGGGAGTTGCCACGACTCTGGGCATATCCTGTCCTGCCAGACAGCGAAGGGTACACTCAGTGGCAACCTGTGCCATATAGTAGGGGAAGGAGTCTACGGTAGCGTCCAGTTTTCCTGCCCGGATGGAGTCGTAAGCCTCTCCGATACCGTCCACACCTACTACCAGGATATCCACACCTGCTTCATCAACAGCCTCAACCACGCCCAGAGCCATGGTATCGTTGTTGCAGAAGATAGCCTTCAGATCCGGGTACTGCTGGATTCAGGTGGATGCCAGCTCTTTCGCTTTCTGACGATCCCAGTCCGCGTTCTGCTCAGCCGCCACTTCCAGTCCTGAACCGTTCTCGGTGATCCAGTCTTTGAAGCCGTTGGTTCTCTCAGGAGCCGCGAAGGATTTGGGCATACCGATTACGATAGCTACCTGGCCCTCGCCGCCCAGCTGCTCGTCTACCCACTCAGCCGCCAGCTGTCCGTTCTGGTAAGCGTTGGGTCCTACATAGTAGGTGGCTTCCGCAATCAGACCGTCGTTTACGTTTACGGTGGTGATGCCGGCCTCGTTGGCTGCCTCAATGGAAGCGGTCAGGTTGGAGTCGGAGATGGGACTTGCCATAATAGCGCTGTATCCCTGGTTCACCATGTTGTCTGTCATGGTCTGCTGGCCAATCTCATCCGTTTCATCTGTGGGGCCGTCTACAACCAGTGACAGGTTTACACCCGCCTCATTTACAACTGTCTCTGCCTGGCCGTATCCCTCTTCCAGTGTTCTCCAGAACTCGTTGGAGAACGCTTTTGCAATAGCGCCGATTGTCATGTCTGCCGCTACCGGAACCTCTTCTCCATTTGCCTCACGCACTTCCTCGATGGACATAGCGTCTTCCACCTGGTCCGGATTGAACTCCTCCGCCATAGCTGCTGTCGCGAATGACAGGGTCATTGTCATTCCAAGTGCCATTGCCAGTACTCTTCTTTTCATAGTTTTTTCTTCCTTTCTTTTTTATATTTTTTGTTTTTCACTTATTTCAACATGCCAAGAACCAGCTTCTGGGCGCCGATTCCATCGCATTTCGAAATCACATCCCCTATGGCTTCCAGCCCCACGCTGTCCACCAAATCCGAAAGTTTCTCAAAGGCGTCAATATTGGCCTGGGTTTCTTCCGCCGCTCCTTCCCGAATGGGGAAGGTGTCGAAAAATACAACGCCTTCATAATGATATTTCTTCAGGTAGTAAACAAACTCCAGGGAAAGCCCCAGGTTTACCGATCCGAAAATCATGCCGCTGTCCATGCGCCCATAACCGTCATTCATGTGCAGGCCGAACAGTTTTCCTTTGCTGGCCGCCAGAGCAAGCCCATAGGAGGGGCTGTCATTTTTCATCATCATATGGCAGAAATCCAGGGTGCATCCCACGTTAGGCCTGTCCACATCGTTGATCAGCAGCAGCGTCATGCCTGTACTGTCCACCAGAGAAAAGTTCCGGGGTTCAAAGGGTTTATACTCTATGCTGATTTTCAGATCCGGCGCATAGTCCGCCACTTCCCGAATCCCTTCCACCATATTTTTCCAGCTTTTTTCATAATCAATCTGGAAAGGATAGTCAAATCCGTCATTTTCAAACCAGAGCGTAATCACTTTTCCGCCCAGCTGTCGGCATACGTCCACGCCGTCTTTGCATATCCGGACCGCTTCTTTTCTCAGGTCCTCATCCGGATTGTTAAATTCCCCGTTTACAAAGCGGTTTCTCCAGCGTATGGCAAGTCCGTTTACCTGCAGGCCTTCCATTGCACTTTTAATATCCTCCAGGTCATATCCCTGTATGTGCTCCGGGTAATTGAACTCCAGATGGGTCAGGCCGTTCATGGCTTTGTAAGCTTTAATAGCATCCAAAACCGTTCTGCCTTTGAAAACAAATGAATTCATTCTGCCAGCGTATTTCATTTTTACCTCCTGTCTGTGTTTTCTTTCTTTCATTATCTGTCATAATCTTATAATATCTTTCATTTACTGTCAATACTCTTTGTGAGAATCGCCCTTTTGCACAGTTTATACGCCATATTTTTGTACAAATCAAACAAAAAACAGGGCTTTCCTACCCTGTCACTAATTTTCATTATCTTTTATATTCTTTCTTTTTTATTCATTTTCAACAAATTTTAATGATAAATTTTGTCATAAAAAAATGGAGCCCGCGCGGATCTTCACGCCGGCTCCTTCCTTTCCCCTACCGTTTTTCTCTTAATTCCCTCTCCAGCGCCTCCCTGGTCTGCTCCAGGCTCAGTCCGCTCTCGTCAATCACCAGATCTGCGTATTTTTCGTAGAGAGGCGTCCGTTCATTGTAAAGATCCCGCAGGGTCTGGCCCTCCCGCAGCACCACGCCCCGGTCCCGGAGATTTTTCAGTCTCCGGAGCAGAGCCTGGTAGGGAAGCTTCAGGTACACCACCGTCCCGATCTTTCGCAGATGCTCCATGGCTTCCTTGCCGTACACCACGCTTCCTCCTGTGGCAATCACGCAGCCCTCTCCTTCAATTCCCGCGTTTACCCGGTTTTCAATTTCCAGAAACCCCTCTATGCCTTCCTGCCGGATAATCTCCTTCAGCAGCCGGCCTTCCTGTTTCTGTATCAGAAGATCCGCGTCCACAAACTGAAAGCCCAGCTGTTTTGCCAGCACCACCCCCATGGTGCTCTTCCCCACGCCGGGCATCCCGATCAGGACAATATTGTTTCTTTTCTCCGTCATTTTCTTCTGTCCGCCTTTCTTATCCGGCCCGTCTCATTCAGGCCATCAGATACAGCACATCCTGCACGGTGCGCACGCCTTTTAAGGCAATGCCTTCCACCTGCCCCACATTTTTCCGGCATACCTCCGGCAGGATCACGGTGTCAAATCCCAGTTTTTTTGCCTCCATCACCCGCTGCTTTGCCATGCTGACGGATCGAACCTCGCCGCTGAGTCCCACCTCGCCGAATACCACTGTTTTTTCATCGATCATACGGTCTTTGAAGCTGGAGATCAGGGCCATCACTATGCCAAGATCCACCGCCGGTTCCCGCATCCGGATGCCCCCCGCGATATTTACATAGGCATCGCAGCCGGACAGGCGAAGTCCCAGCCGCTTTTCCAGAACAGCCAGCAAAAGGTTTACCCGGTTTAAATCCGCCCCGTCCGCCGTTCTTCTGGGGAAAGCCAGGCTGCTGGAGCAGACCAGAGCCTGCACCTCGATCAGCACCGGCCTGGTTCCTTCCATGGAACAGGCCACCACCGACCCTGTGGCGTGCTCCGGCTTTCCTTCCAGCATATACTCCGAAGGATTGGCCACTTCCCGCAGCCCCTCCTCCCGCATCTCAAACACGCCGATCTCGTTGGTGGAGCCAAAGCGGTTCTTCACGCCCCGCAGGATCCGGTAAGAGGCGTGGCGGTCTCCTTCAAAATAAAGTACGGTATCCACCATGTGCTCCAGCACCCGGGGACCGGCCACCACTCCTTCTTTCGTCACATGCCCCACGATAAAGACGGCCACGCCCATCCCCTTGGCGATCTGCATCAGCACGCCGGTGGATTCCCGCACCTGGGATACGCTCCCCGGCGCGGAAGACACATTTTCATTGTACATGGTCTGAATGGAATCGATCACCACCGCCGCCGGTTTTTCCTTCTGTATCGCCTCCCGGATATCCTCCAGGTTTGTCTCGCACAGGATCAGCAGGCTGTCGGAAAAAGTTCCCATCCGGTTGGCCCGCAGCTTGATCTGCTGGGGGGATTCCTCTCCCGAAACGTACAGCACCTTCCGTCCGGCTCCTGACAGCTTCTGGCAGACCTGCAGCAGCAGGGTGGATTTTCCGATTCCCGGGTCTCCGCCCACCAGAACCAGGGAGCCGGCCACAATGCCTCCTCCCAGCACCCGGTCCAGCTCCGCCATGCCGGTAGACTCTCTGGCGCTCTCATCCACCTGTATCTGGGAGAGCTGCCGGGGTTTAGCCCCTCCCTCTCTCCCGGCCGGCCCTCTGCCGGATTTCGTTCCTGCCGTCACCGGCTCCTCCGCAAAGGTATTCCACTCTTTGCAGACCGGACACTGGCCCATCCACTTTGCCGATTCATACCCGCAGTTCTGACAGAAAAATACGCTCGTCTTTCCCTTTGCCATCTTGATGTCTGTTCCTCCCCGGATAACAGACAGGGCCGCCTCAAAGCAAACCTGCTTCCGCACGCTTTGAGACAGCCCCGTCTGTTTCTCACTCTTTTCTATTTTTCAATGCAGACTTCCACATGGTCCGCGTTTCCCATCTCCACGCTCAGCACCAGTTTGCCGCCCATGTTGGTCTTCATCATCCCCATATCGTTGCCGTCGATGGATACTTTATACTCGGTATCCTCCTCCAGCCCCAGAATAACCTGGGCGTCCTCCGGACCTTCCACAGTAAAGTTTACGCCGTTTCCTCCGGCTGCAAAGCCGGTTACCGCAGTTCCGGGAACAGACTCATATACCAGCATGCCGTTTCTCTCCAGCTTGGTAATCTCCTTAAAAGTCTTTACCTTATACAGGTCTCCGTTATACTCATAATCGGAAAGTTTTGCCTTCTGATCCAGTTCATAATTTCCAAAACTGATCGTCCCGTCTGCTTCTGTCCGCAGCAGTTCTTTTACTACTGACATCCTTATGCCCTCCTGATTTATCTTTTGGTTTATTCCAGCCAATGCGGATTGCTCCGCAAATTGCCTCTCAGCCAATGCAAGCTCCTTCCGGCACCTCACGGATTGCTCCGCGCTGCGCGCTCCCGCAATCCTAAAACATTCGAAATCCGCCCTGATCGGGCTGCTTTCTCATGTTTTGCGGGACTCAACCTCATGCGCTTTCATGCAAGCATGAAACGCATGACCTTTCGTCCCTGGTGCCTACATTATATCATGATCTGGTGGCGGATGCCACATCATTCCGCCGGACTTTGAAAGATATTTTTTCCTTCGCCGCGGTGACGGTGACGGTGTCTCCCTTCTGCACCCGGCCGGCCAGTATTTCTTCCGCCAGGGCGTCCTCCACCTGATTCTGGATGGCTCTGCGCAGGGGTCTGGCCCCGTATTTTTCATCGTATCCGGTCTTTGCGATATGGTCCCTGGCCGCAGCCGTCACCCGCAGATCCAGCTCCATCTGTTCCCGGCACCGCTTCTGCAGCTCGCCAAACAGCAGCCTGACAATTTCCCGGATATTCTCCCGGTTCAGGGAATGGAACACGATCATCTCATCAATCCGATTCAGGAATTCCGGCTTAAACAGCCGTCTGACTTCCTCCATCACGCTGCCCTTCATGGTCTCATAGCTCTTCTTTTCATCCGCGGCCCCAAAGCCCAAATGCCTGGGTGCCATAATAGACTGGGCCCCGGCGTTGGAAGTCATGATCAGAATCGTATTCTTAAAGTCCACCTTTCTGCCCTGTGAATCCGTGATATGGCCTTCATCCAGCACCTGCAGCAGAATATTAAACACATCCGGATGAGCCTTCTCAATCTCGTCAAACAGCACCACGGAGTAGGGATGCCGGCGCACCTTCTCCGACAGCTGCCCGCCTTCCTCATAGCCCACATAGCCCGGGGGCGAACCTACCAGTCTGGAGACGCTGTGCTTTTCCATATATTCCGACATATCCACCCGGATCATGGACTGCTCGCTTCCAAACACCGCTTCCGCCAGCGCCTTGGACAGCTCTGTCTTTCCCACGCCGGTGGGCCCCAAAAACAGGAAGGAACCGATAGGCCGTCTGGGGTCCTTCAGCCCGGCCCGGCCCCGCTTTACAGCCCTGGCCACTGCCGCCACCGCCTCCTCCTGGCCCACCACCCGGCCATGCAGGGTTTTTTCCAGCTTCAGCAGCCGTTTTCCCTCTTCCTGGGCCACCTGTCTGGCGGGAATCCCGGTCCAGTCGGACACGGTGGCGGCAATATCCTCCGCCGTCACTGCCGCGCCGCCGTTCCTGGCTCTCCGGCCGGCCTGCTCCTTCTGTCTGGCGCAGGCGGCACGCTGCTGTTCCAGAGCGGCCTGCCGTTCTCCTGCCGCCTCAAAATCTCCCTGCCGCAGGGCTTCTTCCAGCGCCTCTTCCTGCTGCCGGATCTCTTCTTCCAGCTTCTGTATTCTGGGAGGCAGGCGGTACAGTCCCAGCTGCCGTCTGGCCGCCGATTCGTCCATCAGGTCAATGGCCTTATCCGGAAGGAACCGGTCATTGATATACCGGTCCGACAGCTTCACCGCCGCCTCCAGCGCTTCGTCCGAAATGGCGATGCCGTGGTGTTTTTCATAGACGGGCCGCAGCCCCTTCAGGATCTCCAGCGTCTCTTCCCGGCTGGGCCCCTCCACCATCACCGGCTGGAAACGCCGCTCCAGCGCCGCGTCTTTTTCAATATATTTCCGATACTCCTCCACCGTGGTGGCGCCGATCACCTGAATCTCCCCTCTGGAGAGAAAAGGCTTCATAATATTGGAGGCATCCAGGGCGCCCTCCGCGCCGCCGGCTCCCACCATGGTATGAATCTCGTCAATAAACAGCAGCACGTCCTGGCTGTCCATCACCTCGGAGAGCACCCGCTTCATCCGCTCCTCAAATTCTCCTCTGTACTTGGAGCCGGCCACCATGCTGGCCATATCCAGGGAAACCACCCGCTTATTCTGCAGGGGCGCGGGAACATCTCCCTCCACAATTTTTCTGGCAAGTCCCTCCACAATAGCGGTTTTTCCCACTCCCGGCTCCCCGATCAGGCAGGGGTTGTTTTTGGTCCGCCTGCTCAAAATCTGGGTAATCCGCTGGATCTCCCGGCCGCGTCCCACAATCGGGTCAATCCGGCCTTCTCTGGCGTAGTCTGTCAGATCCCGGCTGTACTGATCCAGTACCGCTGTATTTCCTCCTGATACTTCCCCCGCAATCCGGACATTTTTCATCAGGTCCCGGTACCGCTCGTCCGTCACCTCCATAATATCCAAAATCTTGCCGTAGAGCTTCTGCAGATTTACATCCATGGTATGCAGCAGTCTGGCAGCCACACACTCCACATCCTTCAGAATCGCCAGCAGGATATGCTCGGTTCCCGCCCTGTCAGAGCCAAACAGCCTGGCATCTTCCCAGGCGTTTTCCAGAATGCCTCTGGCCCGGGGCGTATAGCCGTCCCTCTCCTTTACTGTCACCGGACCGTCCTCCGCGATCAGCCGGTCCATCAGCTCCAGCAGTTTCTTCTGGTCCACCTGTGCCTCCCGCAGCAGTACGCCTGCCGTTCCCCGGGGCTCCTTCAGCAGTCCCAGCAAAAGATGTTCTGAACCCACATAGCTGTGACGGCAGGCTCTGGCTGTCTGTCTGGCCAGCCGCAGGGCCTGCTTCGCGCTGTCTGTAAACTGTTCCGGCATCTTCATTCCTCCTGTGTCTCATATTCTGCAATAATCTCATCCACCAGGCTGTGTACCTCCTGCCTGCTGATGTTCTGGCAGCTGGCCTTGGCCAGCACCACCTTCAGGCTCTGTTTCATCTCCTCCAGAGCCTTCTGTTTGTCCACGTCCAGCGATACCACGGCGCCGCGCCTCCTGTCAATGGTGACAAACCCTTCCTGGCGCAGCACCGAGTATGCCTTGTTTACGGTGTGCATATTGATCCCCACATCCTCCGCCAGCTGACGGACAGAGGGAAGCGGATCACCCTCCCGCAGCAGGGAAGTGGCGATCCCCAGTATGATCTGGTTTCTCAGCTGCATGTATATCGCTTCATCGCTCTGAAAATCAATTTCAATTATCATAGCGCCGACCTCCTTTGTGCTAGCAATACTATAACAGACGGAGTGTCACGCGTCAAGACGGCAATCTGACGGAAAAATCGAGTAGGAGGGGGGGATTAGCCCCGTCCTCTCACACCATATTGCGTGTCCAAATTGATACAAATTCTGCATAGGTGCTATCGTTTTTACATTTACCGTAAATACCGTAAAATCAACACTTTTCAGAAAGGCAGATGCACCTATGCATGTGTGGCTATCGTTTTCTTAGTTGGAATTGCCGCACTTTCGACATTCCAGAGTGCAAAAAATAACGATAGCCCATTTTCAGATAGGCTATCGTTATTTTTGCACTCACTAAAATAATCCACCCATAACTAAATATTTATAAAATTAAATCTATTGCTTGTATTATTAAATTGTCATCTATTTTTGCTTGTTTCAAAATCATAATGTATATATACACTCTAGCCAAGGCGTATGCATACACATGAATGTCTTCCATTTCTTCTAAGCTATTGTGCATAAGCAAATTTCTCATTTTAGCAAATTTACTTGGCATTTCATCTATTTGTTCTTGTTTCAAGGCAGATTTTATTAATACGCGATTTCTATAATTGACAGTCAATTTATCAAATTCTGTTTGGCAGTGTTTGAATTTTTCTTCTAGACCAAAATCTAGTAATTTTATCATATCAGCATATTTTTTAAATTCCTTACGCTTTTTTGAATCAGCTCCTTTATATTCTTCATCCTTTTTCTCTATAAATTGAAGAAATTCTTCCTTAACTTCATTTGCCTTTTGAGAATATTCCATTTTTGCATTTGGAAATACATAGCTAAAAACAGACTCAAAACTTGTACAGCAAATCATATACGATTCAGGTGTTACATATCTTCCGCTTTTTATATTTTTAGGTATAAATAACAAATTTAAATCTTTTCTATTTACAATTTGAATAAGTTCATTTATATGATCAGAGATAAAATAATATCCAATGATATGATCTATATTCACAATGTCCTCTTTATCAAATTCGTTTATATGCGTATATGCTACTGGCGCAATCTTCCCCTCATCATTTGTTTCCCCTAAAATTATTTCTCCCATCCTAATGTTTTTCCGAAAATTAACAAAAGTCATTAAATTATATATCCACATATAAATTGTTCTAAAATAAGTTACATCTATTTTTTCTTTAAAGCATAACCGCAATATCGAGTTTGGTTTTCCTAAATTGTAGTCTATTTGCATGTGAGTAGGTTCCTCTGGTAATGTAACACTAAGTATAAGTGTAGCTTTATTACCAGCAATCTCAACTTCACATTCTTTGCTTATCTCATCAAATGGTTTTAATTTTATTTCACCTCCTCCACCATTGAAATAATCATAACGAGTGTTTTTTTCATCAATAATATGATTCGGTCTGTAAAAATAATCAATTATCCCACCTTTAAACGTTATTGTATCAAAGCACTGTTTATTGCCATCAAAGCACACAAATCCAGAAGGCTTTGCAATATATCCCGAACGATTTACTTTCAAAGAGCAATTCAAAAAAAAGATATTTTCAAATCCTATCGTTGTTCCTTTCAAAACTTCCAAATAAATATTTTTATTTACCAAAAAATCATATGGCTTAATTGAGCTTTGTTCCTTCGGCACAAGTTGTAACAATTCTCCATCATAAGTAAAAATATAACTTTTTTCTTCCAAATCTATATAACCACTTTGCATTTTACTTTTGGGCATTATAATTACTCCTTCCAACTACTACAATATAAATTCGATTTGCTATACACTACCAATATCAAAAATTATACCTCCATCTTTCATAAATTTCCATATACAGTAATACTCTATTTCCACACACAAAAAAGTAGCCAGAGGCATCTGATACAAACTCAATGCCCCGGCCGCTACTTTCTTCAAATTGTTGTATTGATTTCCGTCCCGTTCCTGAAAGTAAAGATCACCCTGCCATCTGAATAAACCGTAGCATAATCGATTAACTGGTAGAACAGCCGGTCATCAAAGGCAAGCGGCAGTTCAAGTATTTCTCCAAGTTCGAACAGGAATCCGCTGAAAATATCGTATTTGAATTCTCTTTCTTTCCGCTCTTTCTCCAGACTGTCCATCCTGCTTTCCAGTGCCGCATACCGGCTGACGTACCCGTCATACCGTTTCCGGTAATCGTTCTGGTCCATTTTCCTCGTGGCGTTTTCGTCTATCAGCTTCTGGATCAGCCCTGTGGTCACTTCCATTTCACTTCTGACCTCTTCCATCTCCCGGTCGATTGCCTCGCAGTCACCTAAAACGTGCATGACCGCCCGGCAGTCATCAATCAGGCTGTCCCTG
>DSTFC04002__coassemble_548_pt1 | contig 83997 bp, 66 predicted proteins | sample DSTFC04002__metabat2_high_PE_043 | metagenome-assembled genome bin DSTFC04002 | reverse complement strand
CTCTCCGGCGGGAGTGGGGTTGATGGCCGTTACCAGCACCAGCTTGCCGTCTTTTCTGTCGGTCTCTTTCAGCATGTTGTAGTCGATTTTTGCTTTATATTTTCCGTACTGCTCCAGATACTTGTCATCGATGCCGGCCTTTGCGGCGATCTCCGTGATCGGGGCCATGGTTGTCTCCTGTGCGATTTCAATGTCTGATTTGAATCCCATAATTGATGATCTCCTTTCAAATTTTGTGCTTCTGCACATCCTTCTTTTTCTATATTTCCCTAAAAAAAGAGATCCTGCCTCGCAGAATCTCCAAACCGTCAGACAAAAAATGATAAAGTGTCTGTCACGGACACCGCAGTCTCGCGAAACTGCGTAAAGAGACCCTGCCTCTCCAGCGCAGTAGCGGAAGCGATACCGTAACGCGGATCATCAAGTCCTTCGTTCACACCGTTATCTTCCCTTCGTGTGACACTTAACGTACAATATCTACTCTACTCTCAGGCGGCTTCCCGCCTTCTCGAATTTCCTTTCCGGGAAATCAGGTTTTCATTGCCCCGGAGGATGCCTCCCCGGGAAAGCCCCGCTGATAAAAAAAGGGCAGCCCTTGAATTCAAACGCTGCCCAGACGGTCGACTTTTTATTATTTTGATTACCCCGTGGTGCTCCACGTTAACTCCGTCAGCAATCAAAACCTCTTAACAATGGATACTATATCAGATTTCCATCGGTCTGTCAAGATTTTATCAAAATTTTTTTCGAAAACTTTTACTACTTTTTTATCACAAAGTTACTATTCACAGCTGATCCAGTTCCTCCCGCCAGATCCGCACGCAGGCGTCGCTTGGCATCCGCAGATCTCCTCTGGGTGAGAGGGCCACGGAGCCCACCTTGGGGCCGTCGGGAATGCAGGAGCGCTTAAACTGCTGGGCAAAAAATCTCCAGTAGAAGGTTTTGAGCCACTTCAGGATAAACCCGTCCTCATACACGCCGGCAAAGGACAGCCGTGCAATCCGGTAAATCTTAAGAGGCGAAAACCCGAAGCGGAGCATGTAGTAAAGGAAGAAATCATGCAGCTCATAGGGGCCCACCAGATCTTCCGTTTTCTGAGCGATCTCCCCGTCCTTGGGCGGGAGAAGCTCCGGGCTCACCGGCGTATCCAGCACGTCGAGAAGGACCACTGCAAGCCTTTCATCCCCGCAGGTATCCGCATAATACCGCACCAGATGCCGCACCAGGGTTTTGGGCACGGAACAGTTTACCGCGTACATGGACATATGGTCCCCGTTATAGGTGGCCCACCCGAGAGCCAGCTCCGACATGTCCCCTGTGCCGATCACCATGCCGTTTACCTGGTTGGCGATATCCATCAGCACCTGGGTTCTCTCCCTGGCCTGGCAGTTTTCATAGGTCACATCCCGCACCTGCTCATCGTGGCCGATATCCCGGAAATGGATGTTTACCGCCTCCCGGATATTCACTTCCCGCAGCGTGCATCCCAGCGTCCTGGTCATCTGACAGGCATTGTTGTAGGTCCGGCTGGTGGTGCCAAAGCAGGGCATGGTCACCGCCGTTATATGTTCCCTGGGAAGTCCCAGCATATCCATGGCTTTTACCATCACCAGCAGCGCCAGGGTAGAATCCAGGCCGCCGGAGATACCCACTACGATATGACTGCAGCCTGTATGCTCCAGACGTTTTTTCAGGCCCATGGCCTGAATGGTGAGAATTTCCTGGCACCGCCTGTCTCTGTCTTCCTTTCCTGACGGCACAAAAGGCCTGGGATCAAATTTCCGGGTCAGTTCAGTCTCTTCCCAGTCCAGTTCAAAACGCGTATGAATATAGGCTCCCGGGCCGCTTTCAAAGGTGGTCATCCTGCGCCGCTCGGCCCGGAGTCTGCGCACATCCAGCTCAGCGAAAAGCATTCCCGTGGTAAAGCGGGGGCTCTCCGCCAGAATACTGCCGTTCTCTCCGATCAGATTATGGCCGCTAAACACCAGATCCTGGGAAGACTCTCCCTCTCCGGCGCTGGCGTAGATGTAGCCGCAGAGCAGTCTGGCGGACTGGCTGCTCACAAGGGATTTGCGGTAGCCGCTCTTTCCCGTCACCTCATCGCTGGCAGACAGATTCACGATCACGTTGGCTCCGGCCATGGCATGGGCGGTGCTGGGAGGATTGGGCACCCACAGGTCTTCGCACAGTTCCGCCGCCACCGACAGTCCCATAGGCTGCCACTCAAACAGCTGATTCATGCCGAAGGGCACGGCTCTTCCGTTAAATTCCTCGGTCAGCACCGACTCGCTTCCGGGCGTAAAATGCCGTTCCTCGTAGAACTCATTATAGTTTGGCAGATACCGCTTGGGAACCAGACCCAGCAGTTTTCCGTTCCAGCAGGCCGCCGCTACGTTGTAGAGTTTCCCCTCTTTCTCCCAGGGAAGCCCCACAAAAACCAGGGCCTTTTTCCCCGCGGTGCATGCCAGGATTTTTTCCAGCCCCTTTCTGGCCTCCTCAAGCAGCTGCTCCTGCCAGAACAGGTCCTGGCAGGTATAGCCGGTTATGCACAGCTCCGGAAACACCAGGATCTTCGCTCCCCGGCTCCAGGCCTCCTCAAGCATACTGCAGATTGCTTCTGTATTATAGATACAGTCCGCCACTTTAATCTTAGGCGTCAGCGCCGCCACCTTGATAAATCCGTCTTTCATGTTTCTTCCCTTTCTGTGTGCGTCTCTCCCTCCGGACAGCCGGCCCGCGGCAGCTCTTCTGCCCCTACCGCGCCGCCTTCTTTAAAAGTTCCCTCAGTTCATCCACGGTAAACTCATAATTTTTATTGCAGAAATGGCAGTTTACCTGAATGGGTTTGCCATCGTCGATCATCTCCTGCAGATCCTTTTTCCCGATGCTGATCAGCGCCTGGCTGATCCGCTCCCTGGAACAGTCGCACCGGTAGGATACCGGCAGCTTTTCATTCATCTCCAGGCCGAACTCTCCCAGCAGCTCTTCCAGAATATGTTCCGGCGTCATACCCCGGTCCAGCATGACGGTAACGGAATCCACGGACGCCAGCTTTTTCTCCAGCCTGTCGATCACCTCATCCGGAGTGAAAGGCATCAGCTGAATCATAAAGCCTCCCGCCTGCCGCACCGTGTTATCTTTCTCCATCAGCACGCCCAGCCCCACAGAGGAGGGCACCTGCTCCGACACCGCGAAATAGTAGGTCAGGTCCTCCGCGATCTCCCCGGTCTGCAGTTCACAGCTTCCCACATAGGGTTCCTTCATTCCCAGATCCTTGATGACCTGAAGCATCCCTCTTCCCACGGCGCCGGCCACATCCAGTTTTCCTCTGGCGTTGGCATGAATCAGCACCTGGGGATTATTCACATATCCTTTCACATGGCCCGCAGAATCCGCGGTCACTGTAATGCCGCCCAGGGGGCCGTCTCCCTTGATCTGGAGAGTCAGAAGGTCTTTTTCCCCCTTCATCATCCATCCCATCATAACGCCTCCCGTCAGCAGCCTTCCCAGCGCTGCCGTTGCCACCGGGCTGGTGTTGTGAAACTGCCTGGCCGTCTCTGCCATTTCCCTGGCCGTCACCGCAAAAGCCCTGATCTGATTGTTTCCGGCCGTAGCCCTGATCATATAGTCCATTTTTTCTACCTCGGTTCTGTCTCTCGTATTGTTTCCGGCTGTGAAGCCCGAAGCGCCGGCCTAACCGGCCAGCCGCGCCAGAAGTCCCACGGCCATTCCGCCTGCCACGCCCATCACATAGAGCATGGCGGTAATTTTCAAATTTTCCTTCATATTTCTGTTGGTGCGAAACAGCACCAGCAGCCCCACGCCGGATCCCACCAGCAGCCCCGCCATCATGGCTCCCTGGCTCATGGCCCCTTCCATATACAGGGTGGTAATCACTACCGATGAAGCGCAGTTGGGGATCAGCCCGATAAGGCCTGCCAGCAGTTCTCCCGCCACCGGCCAGTTCAGAATCAGGCTGCCTAAGCTCTCCTCCCCGATCAGTCCGATGATGATATTTAAAGCCAGCGTCACCGCCAGGATAAACAGGGCAATGCTCACCGTATGGCGCAGGGCGGATTTTACAATGCTGTGCTCGCAGTCACAGTGCTCATGTTCGCAGATACTGTGGATGTTTGACCCGATTTTTCTCTGGTTGTATTTTCGAAACACAAAATCCGCCAGGAAGCCCGCCAGAATACCGATCACCGCTTTCATGGCCAGAATCCGGCCTATGGTGCCAAGAGGCGCCTGGCTGGAGATGAGGATGGGCAGCATCTCATCGGAGGTGGATAAAAAGACCGCCAGCAGCGTACCCAGTGTAATCACCCTGCCGGAAAAAAAGCTGGCCGCCGCCGCGGAAAAGCCGCACTGGGGAATCAGTCCCAGCACGCCTCCCAGAAGGGGGCCCCATTTTCCTGCCCTGCGGATCATCCCCTTTGTCCTGTCGCTGGTACGGTGCTCAATGTACTCCATCAGCAGATACGTTACGAATAAAAAGGGCAGGGTTTTCAAAGTATCCATAACACAGTCCAGAATCAAATCTGTCATTCTCTTCCTTCTTTCTGTCTGTTTAAACTATGCCCCGGCAGAGGGATTTCATACCGGGGTCCGCCGTTTTCTATGATTCCTGCTGCCGTATCTTTTCTTCCAGATCTTCCAGATACATCCAGCGCTCCATTTTTTCTTCCAGGGACTTCTCCGCTTCCTCTCTGGCAGCCGTCAGTTCTTCCAGCTTTACAAAATCGCTGGCCGACCGGTTCATCTCTTCCTCCAGCCCGGCGATGCGCTCTTCCAGCTCCCGGATCTCTCCCTCTATGGTTTCGTAATCCCGCTGCTCCTGCCAGGTAAATTTCAGCTTTCTGGGACCCTTTGGCTTGCCGGTCTTTGTCTGCGGCGCTTCCTCTCTTTTCCCGGCTCCTCTTTCAGGCAGGACGCCTGCCTCCTCCTCTTCCCTGGCCTTTTTCATGGCATAATCCGTATAGCCGCCCTCGTACTGAACCAGACGCCCCTTCTCGAAGGCAAAAATCCGCCGGATGGCCCGATCCAGAAAATACCGGTCGTGGGATACGGCAATGACAATGCCCTCATAGCAATCCAGGTAATCCTCCAGCAGCGTCATGGTGGCAATATCCAGATCATTGGTGGGCTCATCCAGTATCAGCACATTGGGGGCTTCCATCAGCACCCGCAGCAGATTCAGCCGGCGCCGCTCCCCGCCTGATAGCTTGCCGATCAGGCCGTACTGCAGATCAGAGGGAAAAAGAAACCGTTCCAGCATTTTGGAAGCGGATACCAGTCCTTCTTTTGTGCGGACGTACTCCGCGGCATCCCGGATATAATCGATCACCCGCTGTTTCGGGTCCATAAAAGAAAGCTCCTGGGCGTAATAGCCGATTTTTACCGTCTCCCCGATCTTTACTTCCCCGGTATCCGGCTGCTCCAGTCCCGCAATGATTTTCATCAGGGTGGTTTTCCCGCAGCCGTTGGTTCCCACAAAACCTACCCGGTCATTTTTCAGAAATATATAGGAAAAATCTTCAAACAGAACTCTGTCCCCGAAGCCCTTGGACAGACCGGAGAGTTCCACGGTGGTTTTCCCAAGCCTGGAGGAGAGGGAGCTGATCTCCACCTGCCCGTCGGTCACAGAAGCGCTCTGATTTTTCAGCTGCTCGTACCGCTGGATATGGGCTTTCTGTTTGGTGGACCGGGCTCTGGCTCCCCGGCGCATCCATTCCAGCTCCACCCGCAGAATGGACTGGCGTTTTCTCTCCGACGCCAGGGCCATCTCTTCTCTCTGGGTCTTCAGTTCCAGAAATCCGGAATAATTGGTCTGATAGCTGTAGAGATTTCCCTTGTCGATCTCCACAATCCGGTTGGATACGCTGTCCAGAAAATACCGGTCGTGAGTCACCATCACCAGCGTTCCCCGCCAGTTTTTCAGATACTGTTCCAGCCAGTCCGCCATCTCGTTGTCCAGATGGTTGGTAGGCTCGTCCAGCACCAGAATATCCGCCGGCGCCAGCAGCACCGCCGCGAGGGCCAGTCTTTTCTTCTGCCCTCCGGAAAGCTCACCGATTTTCTGGCTGTAATTTCCCGCTCCCAGGCGGGTCAGCATAGCCTTGGTTTCTCCTTCCACATCCCAGGCTTCCCCATGGCCCCGGGCCGCCTCCAGAGCCCACTCCAGCACCGTCCGATCCGGCGGAAACTGAGGATCCTGGGGCAGATAGCGGACAATCACATGATTTGCCAAAACCACTTCTCCCTCATCCGGCTCCTCCAGGCCGGCCAGTATCTTCAGCAGCGTGGTTTTTCCGGTGCCGTTGATGCCGATTACCCCCGCCTTCTCCCCTTCCTGAAGAGAAAAGGATACATGGTCCAGCAGCTTTCGCTCCGTAAAGGATTTTGTAATCTGCTCCGCAGTTAAAATGTTCATTCTGTTCGCTCCTCATATTCGCCGGTTTCCCGCAGTTTCTGCGCCATCTCGCTCAGGCGGCGCAGCCGGTGGTTCATGCCGGATTTTCCCACGGGCGGAGTCAGCATCTGTCCCAGTTCCTTTAAGGTGGCGTCCCTGTGCTCCAGCCGCAGAGCCGCCGCCTGGGCCAGATTTTCGGGCAACCGCTCCAGTCCCGTATGGGCCTGCAGGAACTCAATATCCTCAATCTGCTTCACAGCCGCGCTGACTGTTTTGTGGATATTGGCTGTCTCGCAGTTTACCTTCCGGTTTACGGAATTGCGCATCTGCCGCAGGATCCGGATGTTTTCCAGATCCATCAGGCCGTTGTGCGCACCCATCACGTTCAGGATATCCACGATCTGATCCCCTTCCTTCAGGTACACCACATAATGGCCTTTGCGCTCCACAATCTTGGCGTCCAGTTCAAAAGAGCAGATGATTTCCCGCAGCTGCTGCGCCTTGGGCATGGTGGCGCACACGATCTCAAAATGATAAAATTTTCTGGGATCGCTGATAGATCCCGCCACCAGGAAGGCGCCCCGGATAAAAGCTCTGCGGCAGCAGGATCGCTGCACAAGCAGGTTGTCCACCAGAGACAGTTTCTCCGCGATCTCCAGAGCAGGCGTCACAAGACGGCAGGCCTCCAGAACCCGCAGCGCGTCTCTGTGATTTCCCACCGTCACTGAATAGGTCCGGTTCTGTCCCCGGACTCCATGAATTTTTACAGATACCTCCCCCGTTATATGAAACGCCTTCTGCAGCAGCCTGTGCCAGGTTCTGGCCACATACAGGCTTTCCGTCTGAATCCGGACAGATACCCGGTCTCTGACGGAGATGGTCACTCTGCCGCACATGCTGAGAATCGCCGCAGTCTCGGCAATCTGGCAGTGTCTGGCGCTGTCGGTATAACGGGACAGTTCTTCTTTCACTTCACTTGAAAAAGACAATCTATCACCTCTCACCTGGAAATATCCCGATGCTCAATCCGGATCCCGTATTCTTTCTTCTCTTTCAGGTGATCATACAAAATATTGGCCATGGTTACAGAACGGTGCTTGCCCCCGGTACATCCCAGGGCAATCACCAGCTGATTTTTTCCCTCCGCGATATAATTGGGAAGCAGAAAATCCACCAGATCCGTCAGCTTATCCACAAAAACCCCCGCCGCCGGCGAGGCGGTCACATACGCCTGCACCTGGGGATCCTCTCCGGTCCTGGTCTTTAACTCCTCCACATAGAAGGGATTGGGCAGGAACCGGACATCAAAAACCAGATCCGCGTCCGCCGGGATCCCGAATTTAAACCCGAAGGAAAGCACGGTGACAAACAGATTCTGATATTCCTGCTGCTGGATAAAAATCTTGTCCAGCTCTCTTCGCAGATCCCGGGTCAGCAGCTGGCTGGTATCTATGATATAGTCCGCCCTCTCCTTGAGCGGCGCCAGGATCTGCCTTTCTCTGTCAATCCCCTGGCTGACCCTTCCGTCCCTGGACAGAGGGTGGCTGCGCCTGGTCTCCTTGTAGCGTTTTACCAGAGTGGGATTGCCCGCCTCCAGAAACAGGATCTCATGGGCATACCGGTTTTCGTCCAGCATAGCCAGCAGATGCTCCAGGGCCCGGGGTTCATGGATGCTTCGCACGTCCAGGCCAAGAGCCACCTTGCTGTACTCCTGGTCCGTTCCGGACGCCAGCTCCGCGAATTTGTCCACCAGCGGCATGGGAAGATTGTCCACACAGAAATATCCCGCATCCTCCAGCATTTTCAGGGCCGTACTTTTCCCCGCTCCGGACATGCCGGTCACGATAACAAAGCGCATCTTAAAACTCTCCCAACATCTTCACTTCCGGCTCCAGCTGCACGCCGAATTGTTCTTTCACACGCCGGCTTACCTCTTCCATCAGTTCCCGGACCTGGGCCGCGGTAGCGCCCCCCGTATTCACCACAAAGCCGCAGTGTTTTTCGGAAACCCGGGCCCCTCCCACACAAAAGCCCCGCAGTCCCGCGTCCATAATCAGTTTGCCGGCAAAATACCCTTCCGGCCGCTTGAACGTGCTGCCGGCGCTGGGAAGATCCAGGGGCTGCTTGGAAACCCGCTGCTCCTTCAGTTCTTCCATCCGGCCCCGGATCTGATCCGCGTCCCCCGGGCTCAGCTCAAGTTCCGCCTCCAGCACGATATAACCCCGCTTTGCGGCCGCGCTGGTCCGGTATCCAAATTCCATCTCATGGCCGGGGATCTGCGCAAAGTCTCCCTCCGGCGTCAGCACCCTCACCTGCCGGATTACGTCTTTCATCTCGCCGCCGTAAGCGCCTGCGTTCATCACCACAGCGCCGCCCAGGGTGCCCGGAATCCCGGAGGCAAACTCAAATCCCGTCAGAGAGTGCTCCAGAGCCTTTCTGGCCACGGCGGAGAGCATGGCTCCGGCCTGGGCCATTATCCGGTTCTCTGTTATTTCTATCCGGTTCAGATTCTTATAAACCTGAATGATAACGCCCCGGTAGCCTTTATCTCCCACCAGAAGGTTGCTGCCGTTTCCCATAACGTAAAAGGGAATCTCCTCCTGTCTGCAAAAGCTCACCAGGCCGGCCAGCGCCTCCATATCCGCAGGCGCCACAAAAAAGTCTGCCGGCCCTCCTATGCGGAAGGTGGTATGTCTGCTCATAGGTTCCTGTTCATATACCTGTTCCCGGCCGGCTATTTCCCACAGCCGATTCCTCACGTTCTGCTCCATAAATCCTTTTTCCACTCTCTCTTCCGATTTTAATTTTCCATCCTGCATTTTTACAGAAGAATGCCGCTCTCGCGGATGCTTTCTACCGCCTCCCACAGTTTCTCCGGGGGCAGCACCAGCGCCATTCTCACGTATCCCTCTCCCAGGCTGCCGAAACTGCTTCCCGGTGTACAGATCACGCCGGAGCGTTCCATCAGTTCCAGGCAGAAAGCTTCCGAATTCGTAAACCGCGGGGGCAGGGGCGCCCATACAAACATGGTGCCTTCGCTGTCCGGCACATTCCAGCCGATGGATCTGAGGCCGCCGCACAGAGTCCTGTTTCTCTCCTCGTATTCCCGGCACTGTCTGAGCACATCCTCCTGGGGCTCATTTAAGGCCGCTATGGCGCCGTACTGTACCGGCAGGAAGATACCGTAGTCAATCTGGGAGCGGATGGTTTTAAATTTGCTGATAATCTCCCGGTTTCCTACCGCGAAGGACATTCTGGCTCCCGTATAGTTGTAGGATTTTGACAGGGAGTAGAATTCGATTCCCACTTCCTTCGCCCCCTCGTAGGCCAGGAAAGAGCCGCCCTGTCTGCCGCCGAACACGATATCCGAGTAGGCGTTGTCATGGACAATCATAATCTGATATTTCCGGGCAAAGCCGATCAGCTCTCTGTAGAAGCTGTCCGGCGCCACGCGGCATATGGGATTGGCCGGGTAGCTTACCACCATGAATTTGGCTCTCCGGGCAATATCCTCCGGTATCTCATCCAGCCTGGGCAGGAACCCGTTTTCCGGCCGCAGAGGATACTCCCACACAGCCGCGTCGCAGAGCAGCGGCCCCAGCTTGAAAATGGGATAGCCGGGATTGGGCACCAGCACCAGATCCCCGGGATCGCACAGGGCCCAGGCAATGTGGGTCATACCCTCCTGGGATCCGTACAGGGACATTACCTCATCCTGCTCCAGGGTCACGCCGAACCTTCTCTGATAAAAGCGGATCATGGCCTCCGTCAGCTCCGGCAGATCTTTCAGGGAATACTTGTAATTATCCGGATTGGCGGCAGCTTTGGATACCGCCTCCATAACTCTTCGGGAGGGCTTGAAATCCGGCGTCCCCACTGACAGGTTGTAGACAGTTCTGCCTGCCCGCTCCAGTTCCTCTTTCTTTTCATTCAGTCTGGTAAAGATACCGTCCTGAAACGAATTGGCCTTCTGAGAAAATTCCAGTCTCATTTTTTTCTCCGCTTCCTTTCTGTTTTTTGCTTCCAATATGCAGGTCAGTATAAAGAGTACCACACAGACTCCGCTGAGTATGGCTCCCGGCCACAGTCCGGCCGGCGTGTAGGTCATGGAGATTTCATAGTCTCCCACCTCCAGGTCAATTCCCATTAACGCCCCGCCGATGGAAACCGGCACCGCCTTTTCGCCGTCCACCAGCACCTCCCAGTTTTCACTGTAGGGGATCGTCAGCAGCAGGGTTCCCTGGCTCTCCGCGTGAATCGTGCCGCTCAGCTTATTTCCGTCGGCCTGCACATTTTCCAGCTGGCTGCGGGACAGCGCATCCACCGCTGCCTGATAGGCATCGTTGGCGCAGGTATATACGATGGCGGTCTGGGTGGTTCCCTCATCCATGGTCACCGTAAACTCCGCCTCGCTGTTTCCATCCATGGAATTGATCACGTAGAGATGATCCGTGTAGGTATCGTACGTTTTGGAATATTCCGGCGTAGTCAGCTCCAGCTTATCCACCCGGTTGGGCAGATACAGGTACACCTGCTTGTTATCCGGCACATGGATGCCGTAGGTCTGGCCGTTCTCCATATCAATGTACCGGTCCAGCACATAGATGGCTTCCCCGCCTGTAGCCAGCTGCACAAACTGGTTCTGCACATCCATGGGGTTGCCCGCTGACGTATCCCATCCTTTAATGGCGGAATCCACCATAAAGCCTAGGGACAGTGCGTTATCATTCCGGTATATGGTCAGATTATCATCCGCATTCACTTTTTCAAACTGATACAGGGTGCTTCCGTTTCCATTGGAAGAGAGCACATATTTGATGCCGAACACATCATTCATCAGCTTGGTGACCCCGTTGTAGCCGTTCTTATTGGTTCTTCCCTCAATTCCCAGCCGGTCGCACAGCTGTGTGGTGGACGCGGGCATGGTGGAATTGAACATAACCAGGGCATGGCCGCCGGCAAACATGGTCACGTTTCTCATCCGCTGGCTGTCAATCTCACTGCGGTAAAATGTGTCGTCATCCAGCGCCGCCGTCAGGTTTTCATAGGAAGCCTGGTCTTTCAGATAAATGCTCCTGGTCACGTCCCCGTTGCAGCCGATTCCGTATATGCCCTGGGCCACCGCCTCCGCCAGCATCACACCTCCCAGCAGGCAGGTGGTAAGCGTTTTTTTACGCCGCCACAGCCGGGCGATCAGAAGCAGGTTCATATAAATCAGCAGAAGCGCCAGGGTAATCAGGTACACTTCCGTACCCAGATCCCCCAGTCTGAGGGCAAAGGATACGGCCGCGAAAGCAATGGCTAAAATTCCAGCCGCCAGAATTTTCCACAGGGCGATCCTTCTGATATCCCGCAGGACGTCGTAGCCCATGGTGAGAATCAGCGCCACATAGATGAAGGCGAAGCGGTTGGGAAGTCCGTTCTGGACATGAAAACCGTGCCAGATATAGTTCAGAATATTCAGCGCGAAGCTCAGCATTAAAATACCGGCCAGACAGAACTTTCCTATTCTCTCCCGCAGCCGGATCTTTCCATCCAGAAGATACAGAACTGCCAGAATCAGCACAATTACGCCGCAGTAAGCGTTCAGGCCCACCTGGGAATCCGAGATATTGACCGGCGCCTGGCCCGCGAAATGAGCCAGCAGCATGTCAATAAAATTCGTATAGAACCGGATGGTGGAAGGAAAGCTGTTGTTCAGCATGGATTCGGAGGAAGCCAGCGCCATGTAGGCCGGCAGCAGTATCACCGAAGCCATGCCGCCTGCCAGAAGGGAAAACCAGCCGAAGCGCAGACAGCGAACCAGCACTTTTTTTACGTTCAGCCCTCTTCTGGCTGCCAGGCAGACCAGAAGATACAGGCAGGAGAAAATGCACAGCATAAAGCCGATATAGTAGTTGCACCACAGCCCGTAAAACAGGGAAAGGCCGTAAAGCCTGCCGCCCTCTCCTCTGGCAATGCGCTCGATGCCCATCATAATCAGCGGCAGCATGGCCACGCTGTCCAGCCACATCAGATTGAAGTAGTATCCGATGATAAAGCTGCTTAAGGCGAACATGGCGCCAAACACCAGGGGAAGGAACTTCCTTCCCTGGTCCCGCTTGTGCAGGTACCAGGAAAAGGTACCGCCGCACAGGCCGATCTTCAGCAGAATAAACAGGTCCATGACGTCCGCCACATTGGCCTTGGGCACCAGGGCCAGAAGGAAATTCAGGGGGCTTGCCATGTAGTAGGCAAAGGTGCCCCAGAAATCATAGCCAAGCCCGGCTGAAAATGAATACAGCAGGGATTCCTGATTCACCAGTTTTTCATGCAGATCCGTATAAAACGGAAGATACTGGTGAAGAGAATCGATAATCAGCACGGTCCCGTCCCCGAAGGGCCATACCCCGATCAGGGCAAACCCCACCAGGGCCGCCAGCATCGGGATCAGAAATCCCATTCCAAAATAGAATCGGCTTTTCCGGCGTGCCAGCCGCACTGCCTCTGTCGGTTTCTGTCTTTTGAAAAAGCTCATAGTTCCATTCCCCTTGTTTTACTGCGTATTTTTCTGAAGGCTGTCAGACCGGGATCGCCCGGTCCAGGCTGAAGGAATAAAGCAGTCTCTCCCTGACCGGTTTTCCTGTCAGCCGCTCCAGAGCCTTCCGGTAATAATCCAGCTGAATTCGGTACCTGGAAACAAGGCTCTCCGGCCGGCCATCCGGCACGTAATCCGTCTTGTAATCCACCAGCACAATCCCGTCCTCTTCGTAAAAATAGGCGTCAATGATTCCCTGAATCAGCACCGTTTCCCCCGGATCCCATCCGCTGTGAATATCCGATGCCGAAAGCCCCAGCGTAAAGGGCTGTTCTCTGAAAAGGTTTCCCTCCCTGGCCGCCTTCTGCATCCGGCGCGCCAGATCGGTTTCCAAAAACCGGTTTATCCTGTCTCTGGAAATCCACCCGGATTCGTCTCTATGGATTTTACCACACTTCACCATGGTTTCCAACTGAGAATCCATGAACTTTCCATGAAATTCCCCGGTAAAATCCATATTTTCCAGGAAACGGTGGTAGATCGTGCCTCTGGCCGCCCCGCTCTCCCGCTTCTCTTTTTCCATAAATCCGGGAATCAGCGGTTCGGGAACCGGCTCGCGGTACAGAGACTGAGCCGGAAGTTCCTCCTGGTACCACAGATGTTTCAGCTCCGATACGGAAACCTTTCCCGGTATTTTTTCACTCTCCGGATAAGGATAGGAACCGCTCATTACCTTCTCCAGATACCGGCAGGTATCCTGATCGTAAATTCTGTCCAGATCCAGGCCCGCCAGTTCTTCTTCTGTTTTTTGTGCAAAGAACTGTTCCCTTCTGTGCTGCTGCTCTCTCTGTCTGGTCTGTATGTGAATGGAAAAACTTCCCGGGTAGTTCTGTACAGGAGAAGCGGCAGGCGCCAGCACTTCTTCCTCCTTTCGGAATTCTTCCGAACAGGGATGGCGCAGAAGAGCCGGCATCACCCAGTCCAGATAGGAGGAGGCTCCAGCCAGCATAAATCCGGAAAGCTTCTCTTCTTTTCTTCCCTGTCCGAAACTCCATTTTTCTTCCGACCGCGCCAGGTTTCGAACCCCTCCGGTTAAAATCAGCTTTTCCTTGGCCCGGGTCATGGCCACATAAAGGATCCGCAGCTCTTCTCCCAGATTTTCCTCCCGGATCGCCCGGGCAATCATCTTTCTTGGCAGAAGGGGCCGTCTGATTCTGTACACGGGGTCGATCCGGTCGCACCCCACGCCCAGGGAGGCATGAAACACCAGGCCTCCTCTGGCGTCCTGCTGGTTAAAAGTTTTTCCCAGTCCGCATACCAGCACCACCGGAAATTCCAGTCCCTTGCTCTTGTGAATACTCATGACCCGCACGGTGTCGGCCGCCTCGCCCGCCGCGCTGGCTTCCCCGTAGTCCACCTCATACTTCTGCAGATTTTCTATATAGCGCACAAAGTGGAACAGTCCCCGGTAGCTGGTGGCCTCATAGGCTGCCGCCTTTTCCACCAGCATGTCCAGATTTGCCGTTCTCTGTTCCCCTCCCGGCATGGCCGCCGCGTAATCCCGGTATCCGGTTACGTCCAAAATCTTCCACAGAAGCTGGTGCATGGGCGTATAGGGAAGTTCTTCCCGCAGCTGTTCCATCTGCTTCCAGAACCGGCTCATCTTATCCAGCAGGCCGGCCTCCCGGCTGCCTGCTTCCGGCTGCATCTCCTTCCACTGTCCCATCCATTTTATACAGCAGGTATAAAAGTCCGTATCGGGACTCCCGATCCGAAGCAGCGCCAGTTCCTCATCCGTCAATCCTCCAAAGGGCAAGCGCAGAGCGGAAGCCAGCGGAATATCCTGTCTGGGATTATCCAGCACCCGCAGATACGAGAGAACCGTTTTTATCTCAAGAGCGGAAAAATATCCCGTAGTGGATCCGGTATCGGCGGGAATCTGATATTCCCGGAATACTTCCATAAAAGTTTCCGACCACCCCGCCATGGTCCGCAGAAGCACCACCACATCCCCGTAGCGGACGGGGCGGTATCCGCCTTCCTCCTTATCCCAGATCTTCTCCCGGCCCGCCATCTCCCGGATGCGCTGCGCCGCCATGACAGCCTCTCTGCGGCGAAGATCCCTTTCCAGTTTTTCCTCGCTCTCCTCCTCCGGCTCATCCGCGTTTACCAGCCACAGCTCCGGCTCATAAAATTCTTCCCTGTCAGCCGGCGGAAACTGGGCTCCCGGATAAAGAGCCGCGTCGTCGTCGTATTCCACATCTCCCAGCTTTTCCGTCATGATCTGCCGAAAGACCAGATTTACCCCTTCCAGCACCTGGGATCTGCTCCGGAAGTTCTTATGAAGGTCAATTCTTCTGTTTTCTCCCCCATCCCGGGCGTAACCGTGATATTTTTCCATGAACAGCTCCGGTCTGGCCAGCCGGAAACGGTAGATGCTCTGCTTCACATCTCCCACCATAAAGCGGTTGTGTCTCTCCGGACTGGAGACGCTGGAAAGGAGGATCTCCTGTACCAGGTTGCTGTCCTGATATTCGTCTATCATGACCTCTTCAAATTCCAGGGCGTACTCCCAGGCCGTAACGGTGGGCACTGTCTCCTCTCCCTCTTTGCGCACCAGGATCTCCAGGGCGTAATGCTCCAGGTCCGCAAAATCCACCAGATTTTTTTCTTCCTTTCTGGCCTGATACATCTGCTGGAAGCGTCCGGCGAGCCTGACCAGCTCCTCCACCAGAGGCGCCGCCCCCCGGATATCCTCCAGGATCTGCTCCGGGCTCTCAAAGAAATATTCCTCCTGGATTCGATACACCTCATCCTTGACCTGATCCCGGATTCTTTTCACCAGCGTTTTCTTTGCCTCTGAGGCCTCCGGATCCTTTTTCCTGGAAAGAGGCTCCCAGCTTAATTCCTTCTGGAAAAAATCCGCGTACGCGCGGTAGCTTTTACAGTCCTGCAGCTTTTCCAGCATCGCCAGATCGCTTTCCAGCATGGGCAGATAGGTACGGGGGCCGTCCTGTTCCTTTGCCGTATTCAGCGCCTGTTCCATCTGTTTCACCAGATCTTTTACTGTCAGCTCCAGTTTTTCCAGAAGAGCCTGCAGCCACTCTGCCTCTTCCGCCTCCTCCCAGGTTTCGGCCTGATACTCTTTCAGGCACCGCTGCCGCCATTCTTCCGGCCAGGGATACCCCATGGAAAAATCAAAAAATTCCCCGATAACTTCTTCCAGCCGTCCGTCCGTCCGACCTGGCGCGAAGCTTTCGGCAAATTTTTCAAACTCCGGCCGGCTTTCTTCGTACTCTTCCTCCAAAAGCTGCTCCATCACCTCCTGGCGAAGCAGCTTCAGCTCTCCCTCATCCCCGATGCGAAAACCGGGGTCCAGGCTGATCCGGTCAAAATGGTTCCGGATCACGTCCAGGCAGAAGCTGTGAATGGTGGTAATCCGGGCCTGATGGATCAGAGTGGCCTGCCGCTGCAGATGAACATTTTCCGGCTGCTGTTCCAGCTTTTCTTCCAGAGCGCCGGCAATTCTCTCCCGCATCTCGGCGGCCGCCGCGTTGGTAAACGTAACGACAAGAAGCCGGTCTATATCCACCGGCTTCCTGTCATCCATAATTCTGGACACAATCCGTTCCACCAGCACAGCCGTTTTTCCCGACCCTGCCGCCGCTGATACCAGCATATTGCAGTCCCGCAGATTCATAACTTCCTGCTGTTCTTTTGTCCAGACTGTTCCCATGGCTTTCCTCTCCGTTCCCGGGCGTTTTCCCGTAATTTTTTCCCCGTATCAGTTGGTATCTTTTTCCTTGTAGTACAGCATACAGTGGCAGTATCCCTCAAAATCCGGATCCGCCATCTGCTCCCTAAATTCTTTGCAGATACACCTGTAATCCTCTGTTTTTTCCACCCGGCAGGGACAGTAGCCGCCTTTTCGCTTCAGCCCTTCCCGGATCTGCGCCACCAGTTCTTTATCCTCATTCAGTCTGACCGCCATGCTTTTCCTCCTTGCCAATGCCTACAGATAATCTTTATCCACATCAATCACAGTAAAATAATGATCGGATATCCGCTTTTTTACTTCGCTCTGTATATGGTCCTGTACCTGCTGATCGCTCATGGGATAGCCGAAGGGCACCACCACATCAAAGATCAGGTTGGTATGGGTATCGCCGTCCACCACACGAAAATCATGGAAAGAAATTTTTCCCTCCATATCCCGGATAATTTCCGCCACCTGCTCCCGCAGCTGCCGGGTTCTGTCGTCGTCCATGGTGACGGGATCCATGTGGATCACCGCTTCACACTGCAGTTCCGACTTCAGGCGGTGTTCCACCAGATCAATCAGATCGTGCATCTTTACCATATCGCTCTTTGCCGGCACCTCCGCGTGGACCGACAGCATCACCTGTCCGGGACCGTAATCATGCACCACCAGGTCATGCAGTCCGATGATGCCCTGGTCCCGGTAGCTCAGCACAATATCCCTTACCCGGCGGACAAATTCCGGACGGGGCGGCTGCCCCAGCAGGGGATCGATGGTCTCCTTTGCGGCGCTGATGCCCGCCATAAAGACAAACAGGGAAACCAGCACGCCGCACCAGCCGTCGATCTGCAGTCCCGTAAACTCGGCCAGAAGCGTAGTGGCCAGCACCACTCCGGTGGCCAGACTGTCGCTTAAGCTGTCCTTGGCAGTGGCATCCATGGCGGCGCTGTCAATTTTTTTCGCCACCCTGGCGTTATACAGGCACATATACAGCTTCACTCCGATGGAGACCGCCAGGATCCCGATCACCAGAGGGGAGGCTGTCACCTCCTCCGGATGCAGGATCTTATCAACCGATGATTTCAGCAGTTCAACCGCCATGAGGAGAATGATAAAAGCCACCAGCAGGCCGGAAATATACTCGACTCTGCCGTGCCCGAAGGGATGATCGGAATCCGGCTTCTGGCCCGCCATCCGAAAGCCCACCAGGGTGATGACGGAAGAGCCCGCGTCTGACAGGTTATTGAAAGCATCCGCGGTAATGGCCACCGAGCCGCTGAAAAATCCCGCCAGCAGCTTTCCCAGAAAAAGCAGAATATTCAGGAAAATCCCCAGGCCGCCGCAGAGCACGCCGTAACGCTGCCGCACGCCGGGATCGGATGTATTCTCATAGTCTTTGATGAACAATCTGCTCAGTAGTGAAATCATGGTTCTCTCCTCTGTTCTTCTTTTTCAATTTCCTTCCAGATCTCCTCCCGGGACATTCTGGTCTGTTCCCGGTAGGACGCTCCCGGCACTGCCGGGTCAAATCCGCACAGATGGGAAAAAGCGCAGTAGTCGCAGGCCGTCTCCTGCCTCTTCCTGCAGGGTTTTGCCCGGATCTGCCCGTCCAGGATCTGCCTGCCGAATTCTTCCAGCTTTCCTGATACAAACCGGGAGAGCTCTTTTATCTGCCATAGGGGGGCCACGCTGGAAGCCGCCGTGCAGGTCCCGTCCTTTTTGACTCCCACCGGAATTACCAGGGAAGTCTTTTCCAATCGTCCGTCCAGTCTGCTGATGACATCCGGATCCAGATTCACCAGTCCGTCCGGTCTCATCTTTTTCAGAATCATATGGTCAATCTCCGCCGGAGTGAGTTCGCTGTCCGCTTCCACAAGGGGATCCTGCAGCCTGCAGTAAAAGATCCCCGCGGGAACTATCTCCTTATCCGGATAAAGACGTTTTTCCATTTCCATTGCCGCATTTAAATATACCACCAGCTGAAGCTGGAGTCCATCATAAAGGGACGCCAGATCAAAGGATGTGCTGCCGGATTTGTAATCCACCACTTTCACATACACCCGGTCCTCCTCACAGCACAGGTCAATCCGGTCTATTCTTCCCTTCAGACGCATCCTTTCTGTTTCTCCCAGCGAAATATTCACTGCCCTGAGGTTTTCCGCAGCCTGGAAGCTTACCTCAAAGCCGGCGGGCACAAATTTTCCCGCCCGCACCTGCAGGCAGACGGCCCATACCGTACGTCCCAGGATTCTTTTCGCCCGCTCTATCATATACTTATTGCGGGCGCTGTCAAAAAAGACGCCCTGGCCGTAGTCTTTCACCGCTTCCTTTACAGCCTCGTCCAGAAATTCTTCCCGGGTCTCATCCGGCAGATCGGACCAGCTCCAGGAACTTCTCTCCAGCTTTCCGGAAAACAGTTCCAGAGCCCGGTGAAAAATATTTCCCAGGTCGGCAGACCGCACCTGATATACTTCCCTCTCTCCCAGCTTCAGTCCGTAAACGGCAAAGTGGGCGAAGGGGCAGGCGGCAAACCGTTCCAGCCTGGTCACGCTGTTTTCCAGTATTTCCCCGTAAAGCTGCCGGGAGGTCTGCTTTTGCAGCCCTTCTTCTCCCGTCACCCAAAAAGCCGCCTCCAGCAGCTTCTTTGCTTTTTCCCGGCAGTCCGGCCTCTTCAGATAGCAGCGCAGCAGTTCCAGCGCCGCAGGCGAAACCTCCCCCGGTTCCTCCCTGACAGTCCGCAGCGCCTGCGCCAGACAGGAAAATCCTGTGACCGGGGAAACCGCCCGGTAAATGGGATTCAGCTGTTCCTGATCCCGGACCTTTACCTGGGGGAACATTTTCCGGATCACATTGATCAGATAAGAGGGACGCATGGCTCTTCCCTCCCCGCTGTTTTTGCAGAAGGACAGATACAGCCTCCCGGAGGGCCTGGTAAGAGCCAGATACAGATAGAACCGCTGAATATAGCTGTTCTCCCTGGCAGTAGGGGCCAGCTCTATCCCCTCTTTTGCCAGAAACTCCCTCTCCTGCTGGGTGATAATCCCTCCCTCTTTTTCCCTGGAGGGCACCCAGCCGTCGTCCAGTCCCAGGAAGAAAAGGACGCGGATATGTCCCAGCCTGGTTCTTTTCATATCGCCAAGATGCACCTGGTCAATTCCGGGGGGAATCATTCCCACCCTGGCTTCGGAAAATCCTGCTTCCAGAATCTCTTCAAATTCCCGGCGGCTTACCGTCTCATCTCCCAGAAGTTCCACCGCTTCATCCAGCAGTTCTATTACTTTGCCGTAAATCTGCCCGTATTCTTCCGCCCGGTCCCGCTGGCCCGCCTGCTTGAAGGCCTGTTCCCTTTCCCGCAGCTGCTGCTGGATCTGAAACCCGGTCAGAAGCTCATACAGAGCTTTCCCGTATTCCCTCAGCTCCGCTCTCTTAGGGGCAGCAGCCTGTATCCAGGGGGACAGTTTCTCCATAAGACGGTCCCGGAAACCGCTGCAGGCTTCCGGTTCTGCCGGATCCATCCGGTCCGTTGCCCGGGTCCATTCCTGCTCCCACCGCTTTTTCCCTCTGATTCCCAGGGCCAGCACATAATTTTCCAGCCGGTCGATTTCCTGCTCCTTAAGGCCCGCGAACCCGGTGCGCAGGAAGCGGAACACACTGGTATAGGAAAAGTTTTCATCCGCAATGGCAAAAGCCCCCCGGATAAACTCCAGGCAGGGATTAAACAGGATCTGCACCGTCTGATCCACAAAACAGGGGATCTGATACTCCGCGAAAATATTCCGGACATAGCTTTCATAGGCGCTCAGATCCCCGGCAATCACGCCGATTTCTCTGAACCGGATCCCCCGCTCTCTGGTCATCCTGCTGATCAGGCTGGCAGCCAGGCGCACCTCCTCCATGGGATTTCTGGCCGCCCAAATGGAAATGGCCGGCTTCTCTCCCTTCCAGGTTTCCCGCTTCCCGTAGCGGAACAGTTCCTTTTCCAGAAAAGCCAGACTGTCATTTTCCCGAAACCGTCCCCCTTTTCCGTCCAGCACCACCGGGTCCAGCACCTGGGTTCCGGTTTTGCGGGCCAGCCTCAGAAGGCTGCCGATGGTCTTTCTGCTCAGATAAAACAGTTCGTGCTCTCCGCACTGTCCCGTGACAGGTTCCCCTGCTCCCAGGGTAACGGATATCCGGATCTGCGGCGTCAGTTTCAGCAGGGTTTCCAGGGCGCTTAACTGTACGGGGGTAAAACCGGTAAATCCGTCGAAAACCATGCTGCAGTTTTTCAGCATTTCGGAGCGGGGAGCAGCCTGGCAGAAACGGGTCAGCAGCTCCTCCGCCGTAATGAACCGGTCCTGCATGTATTCCCGAAACCCTTCCTCCAGCACCCGAAGATCCTTCAGCTTATACTGCAGCTGAGGCTTCTGGTCTGCAAGCCGGATCATCTCATCCAGTTCTCCTTCCGAAATCTGGTACTGCATCAGTTCTGAGAGCATGGACTTTATCTGGGAGAGATACCCCGGCTGATTCAGCCTGCCCCCCATAATCCCCAGCTCTTCTTTTTTTCTGGCGGCCACAAGGCGCAGAAGAAGATTTTTCCCCGTCTCCGTCAGCACAGTTTTCCGGTCTGTTCCGGTTTCTTCAAACACCCGGTAGGCCAGCCGCTGAAAGCTGAGCACGTCTATATTCAGAATACCATGGGCCGGATGGAGTTCCACCAGTTCCCGCTGGGTTTCCATAGTAAACTGCTCCGGCACTACCACCACATAGCGCCGATGGGGATTCTCCATGGATTCTCGGATGACAGAAGAATAAAGCCAATGGGATTTTCCGCTTCCGGATCCTCCCAGCACCAGCTGAAGAGACATCGTTTTTCCTCCTTCCGGTATATTCCACAGAGAAAAGAGCCGCGTCCGGCAACCTGCATCGTCCTGCGGCTCTCATCTCTCATTCATGATTTTCCTGCTTATCGCATCCGCTTCTCAACCGTCCTGTCCTCAGTACGGCTGATAGCCGTTGGGACTCAGGCTGTATTCATAGCGCTGCAGAAGCTGGATATTCCCGTTTTCGTACTCGTTGAAGATAGAAGTGGAAAACTGATCGGGCGTCAGCGTTCCGTTGTACCAGGATTTGCTTCCGAAATAGTCCCGCAGCTCCTGGGATGTGAAAATGTAGCCCCGCCGGGCATAGATCTCATTCTTGGCGTAATTCAGTTCCCGGAGCGTAAGCCCTGCCACTTCCCCTTCCGTCAGGTAGCGGATATTGCTGTCCCAGAAAATATAGTCCCCTTCCGTGGGGGTGTAGGAACTTCCCGCCGTATAGGAGCCGATGCCGCTGTAGCTGTAGCCGTACTGGTCCAGCACATAGCCGCCCCGGGCATTTTCCTCCTGCAGCAGCAGCGCCGCGTTGGCCGTTTCGCTGGCGTTCAGGATCCCTTCCGGAAACTGTCCCGGGGAAATAGATCCCCAGTACCAGTTTTTCTGTTCGAAATAGCCGGCCAGTTCCTGGGACTGAAACAGCAGTCCGTGCCGGGCGTAGATCTCATTTCTGGCGTAGCACAGCTCCTGCAGGGTCAGCTGCGAAATATCATCCGCCGTAAGGTTTCTCTTATCACTGTCATAAAAAATGTAGCTGTCCGGATCCACGTAATAGCTGTCCCCGCCATAATAGTAATCCGTCATCTGGGTAATGTACTGATAAACCGGGCCGTAATCATAAGCACCTGAATCCAGCGCATAGCCTCCCAGTTCGTTTTCCCTCTGGGTCAGCAGCGCCACGTTGGACGTCTCGTATACGTTCAGCATCTCCTCCGGAAAATCAGCCGGCGAATAAATGCTCACATACCAGTACTGCTGGCTGAAATAATTCTGCAGCTCCGCCGAATCGAAGGTCCGTCCGTTTCTGGCGTAGATCTCATTTTTCGCATAGCATACTACCTGAACCGGCATCTGGGAAATCTCCTCGTAGGTCAGATACTCCCAGGCGCTGTTCGGCAAAATATATCCGTAGGCCGTATCCGCTCTGGCCGGGATAGCCCAGGCCGCTGCTATAAACAGCACCGCGGCCAGCAGGATTCCCCGGACAGGCAGTCTCCACTCTCTCCGGCATACGTTTCTTTCTGCCTCGTACATGTTAATCCTCCTTCCGCCCATCAGAACTCATTTTTATCATATCATTCTCCGGAAAGGATTACCACCGGTATTCTGCGCAAAAATTATGAAGGTATTCTTAAAATTCAGGCTTTTCCGGGTCAGGCTTCCAGCTGGGCCAGCCGCTCTTTGACCTGCTCCATCATGGCGGTATATTTTTCCAGCTTGGCCTTCTCCTCCTGAATCTTGGCCTCCGGAGCGCGGCTGATAAACTTCTCGTTGCCCAGCATGCCGTGGGAGCGGGCCAGTTCCTTCTCCAGACGCTTCTCCTCGCCTTTCAAGCGTTCTATCTCCTTTTCCACATCCACCAGCTCCGCCAGAGGCATATAGATGGCGGCCTGGTGAATCAGGGCGGATACGGCATTCTCCGGAATGCCCGTCTTGTCCTCCTGCACCGTCACCTGGCTGGCATATCCCAGCGTGGCAAAAAACAGCTTTCCGTCCTCAAATATATCCCGGATCTCTTTTTCTCCGGAAACCACATAGACCTGGGCTTTTTTGCTGGGGGGCACATTCATGTCGGAGCGCACGTTCCGGATGGCCCGCACCGCTTCCTTGATGGTCTCCACCGCTTTCTCCTGAGAGGCAAAATTCCATTCCTCCCGGTACACAGGCCAGTCCGCGGTCATAATCGTCTCCTCTTCTGACTGAAGAGTGCAGAAAATTTCCTCGGTGATAAAGGGCATGAAGGGATGCAGCAGCTTCAGCGCCTGGATCAGCACGGTCTGCAGCGTCCAGAGGGCCGCCGCCTTTGTGCTGTCCGTCTCGGAATAAAGACGGGGTTTTACCATCTCAATATACCAGTCGCAGAATTCTTCCCAGATGAAGTCGTAAATCTTGGAGACAGCGATACCCAGCTCATATTTATCCATGTTCTCTGTTACTTCCAGGGCCAGGCGGTTGGCTTTTGACAGAATCCATCTGTCCGCGTCCGTCAGCTCTTTCTCCTCCATGGCCGCAGGCACATCCGCCCGCTCCAGGTTCATCAGGATAAACCGGGACGCGTTCCACACCTTGTTGGCGAAATTGCGGGACGCTTCCACTCTCTCGTAATAGAACCGCATATCATTTCCCGGGGCATTGCCGGTCACCAGCGTCAGCCGCAGAGCGTCTGCTCCGTACTGGTCGATGATTTCCAGCGGGTCAATGCCGTTGCCCAGGGATTTGCTCATCTTCCGTCCCTGGGAATCCCGCACCAGTCCGTGTATCAGCACATGATGGAAGGGAGATTTTCCCGTCTGCTCCAGCGAAGAGAACACCATCCGGATTACCCAGAAAAAGATAATGTCGTATCCGGTCACCAGCACATCCGTGGGGAAGAAATAATCCATCTCCGGCGTATGATCCGGCCATCCCAGCGTGGAGAAAGGCCACAGAGCCGAGGAGAACCAGGTATCCAGGGAATCCTCATCCTGGGTAAAATGGGTGCAGCCGCACTGAGGGCACACATCCGGCGCTCCCCCTTTCTTTACCACCATATGGCCGCACTGGTCACAATAATAGGCGGGAATCCGGTGTCCCCACCACAGCTGCCGGGAAACGCACCAGTCTTTGATGTTTTCCAGCCAGTGAATATAGATCTTGTCAAACCGCTCCGGCACGAAATTCAGCTGGTCGGTTTTTATCACATCCAAAGCCGCCTGAGCCATCTCTTTCATGCGCACAAACCACTGGGGCTTGATCATGGGCTCTACCGTAGTATGGCACCGGTCATGGGTTCCCACCGCGTGGGTATGGGGAACCACCTTCACCAGCAGCCCCTGTTCCTCCAGATCCTTTACCATGGCCTTTCTGGCCTCGTAGCGGTCCATGCCGGCGTACTTGCCGCACAGTTCATTCATGGTGGCGTCATCGTTGAGAATGTTGATTTCCTCCAGATTGTGGCGTTTGCCCACCTCGAAGTCATTGGGGTCATGGGCCGGGGTGATCTTCACGCAGCCGGTTCCAAACTCTTTGTCCACGTACTCGTCTCCGATTACGGGAATCTGCCGGTCGGTCAGCGGAAGCTGCAGCATTTTTCCAATCAGATGCTGATACCTCTCGTCAGAGGGGTTTACCGCCACTGCCGTATCTCCCAGCATGGTCTCAGGCCTGGTGGTGGCAATCTCCACAAATTTGCCTTCCTCCCCCACAATGGGATAATGAATATGCCAGAAAAATCCGTTCTGATCCTCATGCTCCACTTCCGCGTCCGACAGGGAGGTCTGACACTTGGGACACCAGTTGATGATCCGGCTGCCCTTGTAGATCCAGCCCTTCTCATACAGGCGTACAAACACCTCCTCCACGGCCCGGGAACAGCCTTCGTCCATGGTGAACCGCTCTCTGTCCCAGTCTGCGGAGGCGCCCAGCTTGTGCAGCTGATTGATAATCCGGCTGCCGTACTCCTCTTTCCATTTCCAGGCGTACTCCAGAAATTTCTCCCGGCCGATCTCGTGCTTGTCGATGCCCTGCTCCTTCAGCATATTGGTCACCTTCACCTCGGTGGCGATAGCCGCATGGTCGGTTCCCGGCTGCCACAGGGCCTCATATCCCTGCATTCTCTTATAGCGGATCAGAATATCCTGCAGCGTATTATCCAGGGCATGTCCCATGTGCAGCTGTCCCGTCACATTGGGCGGGGGCATCACAATCGTAAAGGGTTTTTTGTCCGGATTTACTTTGGCGTGGAAATATTTTTTGTCCAGCCACTTCTGATAGATCCGGTCCTCCATGCCCTTGGGGTCATAGGTTTTTGCCAGTTCTTTGCTCATTCGTCTCCTCCTTACATATGAAAAAAGCCCTCTGCTTTTTTGCAAAGGGCGAAGTTACGCGGTACCACCTTATTTCATATATACAGTCCGCCCCGAAGGCTTTCTGTACATACCTCATTCGCCGATAACGCCGGCCTGCGTGAAAGCTTACTGTCCTTTCCGGACCCATTCAGCCCTCCGGTTCGAAAGCCACCTTCCCTGCCTGCTCTCCCGGTCCGCCTCCCAGCCTATGGACGGTCCTCTCTGACGGCGCAGCGCAGATACTCTTCTTTCTCTCAACCTTTTCCTGTTTTTTCATTTTATCGGAAGAATTCTTCTTTGTCAAGCAGAGATCTTTCGGCGTTTCCGGCAGCTGAACCTGTCATCCCGGTTTGGCTCCCTTCAAAAATGACACGTTTTGTTGCATTCTGGCATCAAATGTATTCGTACTGTTGCATGCGGCTAAAACGCGGAAGGATGTTGCTATAATAGATGAAAGCTCAGGAGGTGGCAACATTACAAATGATGAAATCTTTTTTGGCATCCAGAATGCGCTCGCTGCGGAAAGCCAGAAATCTCACACAGGGCGACGTAGCCAGCCAGCTTCACATCGAACGGCAGACATACTGCAATTATGAAAACAGTACACGGACTCCGCCTCTGGAAATGGTCATTTCACTGGCAGAATTTTATCATGTGACCGTAGACTATCTGGTCCGGGAGGACGGTAAGGACGGCGATCCTCTCCATTATCCCTTCAGGGCACTGACCAACGTGGAAGAAACCTTTCTGAATTCTTTTCGTTCCCTGCCCTCCCAGAGCCAGAAAGAAGTCCTTCAATTCATTCACTTTAAATCTCTTTACAGCTGATTCGTTTTATTTTTCCCCAAATTCTGTTCGTATCCCCAGGCTGCAAACTGTCACTTTGTTTTTTCTGTCCACAAAATCTGCAATACGTTTTATCTTAATCCAAAATCAGCAGGTCGCCCCTCCGGTGAGATGAAGCTGCGCATCCAAAATCTGCTGCTTCCGTTCCAGAAGATCGTTGGAGAGCAGCTGTTTTTCCACATTTTCAAAGCCCAGCCGCTCAATGGTCCTGGCGAAACGCTCTCCTGTCTCTCCCTGTTCTCTGAAAAGCAGGATCGCTTTCTCAATCACATCCAGCGCTTCTTCTTTTGAAGTAAAAATCTTTCCAAGCGCCCGGCCCTGAGCAATCTTCTTTCCCCAGCGTCCTCCGATATAGATCTTGTAGCCGTAGGTACCGTCCTCAATGGCGTCAAACCGGCAGGAACCGATGCAGCGGCCGCAGTTATTGCAGATATCTTTGTTGATTTCCAGCAGGCCGTCCACCACTTTGGCCGCCTTTACGGGACATACAGCCTCTACCGTACACTTTTTGCAGCCGTTGCAGGAATCCTCGTCAAAGTTTGGCACCCTCTGGCCGATGATCCCCAGATCATTCAGATCCGGCTTCACGCAGTTGTTGGGACATCCTCCCACCGCGATTTTAAATTTATGGGGGAGCTTCACTCCATGGTAGCCCTCATAGAATCTTTTATGGATCTCCTCAGAAATCCCGAAGGAATCCAGCAGGCCGTACTGGCAGGTGGTGCCTTTGCAGGATACCACCGGGCGTACCTGGGAGCCGGTTCCGCCGGTCACCAGTCCTTCTTTCGCGATAAACTGCTGAAACTCTTCGATTTTTTCATAGGGAATGCCGGGAACCTCCACCGTCAGCCGGGTGGTGTAGGTTACCGTTCCATTTCCGTATTTTTCCGCCGCGTCGGCAATACATCTCTGCTGGGCTGCGGTGATCTTTCCGTTTACTGTGATGATCCTGGCGGAAAAGTTATCGGTCCCCTTGTTGCTCAAAAAACCCATTGCCTTTACCCGCTTTTCGTCTTCCTGGCTGATTGTCAGTGTTGCCATGATTTTTCCTCCTGTCTTTTCTTCATTCTCGCTGTTGTCTATTCCTCTTCATCCTCTGTGAGAGATGTGTTGAAGGTTACGCCGCCTTCCAGCACCTTTGTACCGGTATAGCCATAGTATTTCAGCCGGTTCTGCAGCAGATAGGCTCTCTTTCCCTTGGCGCATACCAGAAGCAGCTTCTCGTCTTTATCCAGTCCCTCCACAGGGCCTTCCACTTCCGTCAGATTTACAAAGGACGCTCCCCTGATGGTGGGATTGATGGCAGAATCGATGATTTTATACCCTTCTGCGGCGCCGTCTTCAAAGGCCGTCGGCGTAATGGTCTCAAACCCGCCGGAGAGCTTGTTCAGCATCACATTCACCGTATGTGCAAAGGGATGAATGGCCGTGGAGAAAGGCGGCGCATAGGCAAAGTCCATGGTCTGCAGATCTTCCAGGGTGGCTTTCATGGAGATGGCGGTTACGGCAATATCCACCACCTTGTCCACGGCTCCCTTTCCCAGAACCTGGATGCCCAGAAGCCTGTGGCTGGCTCTGTCCGCAATCATCTTGATTATGAAGGAACCGGCTCCCGGATAGTAATGGGCTTTGTCATCCACCACGGTCACAACGGTCTCCACATCAAAGCCCGCGTCTTTTGCCGGCTGTTCGTTTAAGCCGGTCCGCCCCACATTGATTCCGGCCAGCTTTGCCACGCCGGTTCCCATTACGCCCGGGTAGGGAACCTGCTTTCCCGCCAGATTCATGGCCGCGATCCGGCCCGCAATGTTGGCGGTGGACCCCATGGGAGACCACTGGGGCGCTCCCGTCACCCGGTTCGTCACCATGGCGCAGTCTCCTACCGCGTAAATATCCGGATCATTGGTCTGCAGGTACTGATTGGTCAGAAGCGTCCCTTTTACCATCTCAAGGCCGGAATCCTGCAGGAACCCGGTATTGGGCCGCACGCCCATGGCCAGGATGCAGGCGTCCGCTTTCATGGCCCGCCTGGAAGTCTGCACTTTTTCCACTTTTCCGGTTCCCAGAATTCCTTCCAGAGCTACGCCGGTAAAGCACATGATGCCGTTGTCCGCCAGCACGTTCTCCACATATCCGGAAAATTCCGGATCCAGGAAACCGGGAAGAATATGGGGCGCAAAATCAATCACGGAAACTTTTACTCCCTTGGCGTTCAGATTTTCCGCCACTTCCAGTCCGATAAATCCGCCGCCTACCACCACGGCCCGGCGGATACTGCCGGAATCCACAGCGCTGCGCAGAGCAGCCGCGTCATCCGGGGTTCTCATATAAAATACGTTCTGAAGCTCCAGGCCCTCGCAGTCCGGCTTAAAGGGGGACGCGCCGGTGGCAATCACCAGTTTATCGTACTCATATACGCTTTTCTCGCCCGTCTCCTCATTCACAGCCTCCACGGTCCTGGCAGCCCGGTCAATGCCGACTGCCTCCATCCGGGTCAGCACCCGGGCTCCCGTCAGTTTTTCAAAAGCCTGGGGCGTATTTACCACCAGCTGTTCTCTGTCGGGAATCACCCCGCCCACATAGTAGGGGAGGCCGCAGCCCGCATAGGAAATGTCCCCGCCTTTCGTCAGAATGGTCACTTCCGCGCTCCGGTCCTCCCGCTTCAGTTTTGCCGCCGCTTTCGTGCCGGCAGCCACACCGCCAATAATCAATACCTTCATGTCCTCTTCTCCTTCATCTGTGTCTGCTGTGTTCTTGTCATCCTCTTTATTATAGCACTTGATTATCTATTTGAAAAATCGTATTATGTAATTAGCTTGATAGGTTTTTCCAATATATTAAAAAAAACTAAGGAGGACTCTATGACGATCCGGCACCTGAAAATTTTTATTGCCGTGGCGGAAACCGGCTCCATGAGCGGCGCCGCCCAGAAACTATATCTTTCCCAGCCCACTGTCAGCCAGGCTATCCAGGAGCTGGAACGCCATTACCAGATCCATCTGTTTGAGCGTCTGTCCCGGAAACTGTTTATCACCGGGGAAGGCCGCCAGCTTTTATCTCTGGCCACCCAGGCCGTCAGCCAGTTTGATTCTCTGGAAGCCACCATGCAGGAAAGGCGCCGGGTTTCATCCCTGCGTCTTGGCTCCTCCATCACAGTGGGAACCTGTCTGATCCCCTCCGTGATCCAGGAGCTGGAACAACAGTTTCCGGATATTCAGATTTTCTCCGTCGCCAGCAACACCCGGGAAATTGAGCAGAAGCTTCTTCTGTCCCAGCTGGATGCCGCCGTGGTGGAAGGCAATATCGAATCCCCGGATCTGGTCTGCATTCCGGTGATTCACGACCGGCTGGTACTCTGCTGCGCCGCCTCCCATGCATTTTACCGCCGGGATGTGATCCGCGCTCCCTGGCTGGAGGGGCAGAAATTTGCCATGCGGGAACCGGGCAGCGGCACGAGACGGCTTTTTGAACAGTACCTCCACGCCCGGGGCATCCGGGTCAGGATCACCTGGGAGGCCAACTGTCCCCGCACGCTTCTGAACGCGGTGCTGGCCAACAACGTGCTGACCGTCATGTCCTCCCGGCTTATGGGACACGATATTGCCAGAGGACGTCTTCGCATTTTTCTGGATGAAACCGGGGACTGGGACCGGGATTTTAAGCTGGTCTACCATAAAGACAAGCTGCTGACTCCGGAGATCAACGCCCTGCGGAATATTCTGGAACAGTACCGTTCCTTAAATCTTCCGGAGGGAAAAAGCGTGGGACATCTGCGGGATGCCTGAGGACGCGCCGTACAAAAAAAGAACCGGCGTCTTCGGTGTTTCCAACGAAGTTTCCGGTTCTTTCTGCCGTCATTTTTATTCTGTTACGCCAGGAAATCCTTCAGCCTCTTGCTTCTGGACGGATGGCGCAGCTTCCGCAGCGCTTTGGCCTCGATCTGGCGGATACGCTCGCGGGTTACATTAAATTCCTTTCCCACTTCCTCCAGGGTCCTGGCTCTTCCGTCTTCCAGCCCGAACCGGAGGCGCACCACCTGTCTCTCTCTCTCGGTAAGAGACTCTAAAGCCGTGCTCAGCTCCTCCCGCAGCATGGAAAAGGCAGCGGAATCAGAAGGTGAGAGGGCAGTATCATCCTCGATAAAATCTCCCAGATGGCTGTCGTCCTCTTCTCCGATGGGGGTGTCCAGGGACACCGGGTCTCTGGATATCTTCAGCACTTCCCGCACCCTGGATACCGGCACGTTCAGCCGGTCCGCCACTTCCTCCGGAGTAGGCTCCCGCCCCAGCTCCTGCAGCAGCGTCCTGGTCATGCGCAGCGTTTTATTGATGGTCTCTACCATATGCACCGGCACCCGAATGGTTCTGCCCGTATCGGCGATGCCGCGGGTGATGGCCTGACGGATCCACCAGGTGGCATATGTACTGAATTTATAGCCCTTGGTATAGTCAAATTTGTCAACGGCCTTCATCAGGCCCATGTTTCCCTCCTGTATCAGATCCAGGAAGGGCATGCCCCGGCCCACGTATTTTTTGGCAATGCTTACTACCAGACGCAGGTTTGCCTCTGTCAGTTTCTTCTTGGCCTCCTCGTCTCCCTGTTCCACGCGTTTGGCCAGTTCCACTTCCTCCTCACTGGTGAGAAGCGGTACATTTCCGATTTCCTTCAGGTACATGCGCACCGGGTCCTCGGTGCTGACGCCCTCCAGCACATCCACATCATCTATGATGTCTACTTCATCTTCATCGCTCAGCAGCGCATCCTCGTCCGCTTCCAACAGAAGATCTGCCCCCGGGTCATCCGGTGATTTTCCCTGCAGAATATCCACGTTGTGTTTTTCCAGATATTCCAGGATCTCGTCCATCTTGTCTTCTGTCAGTTCGACGCCGTCAAACGCTTTCAGAATCTCATCATATTCCAGAGTATTCTTTTTGCTCTTTGCAAGGTCCAGCAGTCCCGAAAGAGCTTTTAAAAATTGTTCCTGTGCCTCGTTCATATAACGTTCTCCCTCCAGTATCTTTAAAAATAACATCTTTGACTGTTTCTGTCAACTTTTGCGCCTAAATTCCTTACTGTTACATGTTTCCAGAGGCATTTTACAGTTCCGTCATCCCGGCAGTCCCGGCATGCCCCGCATGATAATCACCGGGCCTCCCGTATGCTCAATATACTCCCGGGTGATCCGCACCTGTCCGATATTGTCATCCTTGGGAATCTCATACATAATATCCAGCATAAATTCCTCAATGATGGCCCGGAGCGCTCTCGCTCCGGTTTTCTTTTCCATGGCTTTCTCCGCTATGGCTTCCAGAGCTCCCTCGTCAAAGTCCAGCTTCACTTCATCCAGCTCCAGCAGCTTCTGGTACTGCTTCAGGATCGCGTTTTTCGGTTCCTTCAGAATCCGGACCAGCATATCCTTGTCCAGGCCCCGGAGAGTAAATACCACCGGCAGTCTTCCGATAAACTCAGGGATCATGCCGAAGGAGCGCAGATCATCCAAAGTTACTTTGGAGAGAATATCCGGATCGTTGTCATATTTGTCCTTCAGGTCTGAGCGGAAACCGATCGAAGCCTGTTTATTCAGTCTTTCTTTAATAATATCCTCCAGCCCCGGGAAAGCGCCGCCGCAGATAAAGAGAATATTTTTTGTGTTCACCGTAGCCATGGGAACCATGGCATTTTTGCTGCTGGCTCCAACCGGTACTTCCACTTCGCTGCCCTCCAGGAGTTTCAGCATTCCCTGCTGTACGGATTCGCCGCTTACGTCTCTCTGGTTGGTATTTTTCTTTTTGGCGATCTTGTCAATCTCATCGATAAACACGATCCCCCGCTCCGCCTTTTCCACATCATTGTCCGCGGCAGCCAGCAGCTTGGAGATCACGCTCTCGATGTCGTCGCCGATATAGCCTGCCTCCGTCAGGGAGGTGGCGTCCGCAATGGCGAGAGGCACATCCAGGATGCGGGCCAGAGTCTTTACCAGATAGGTTTTTCCCGAACCTGTGGGCCCGATCATCAGCATATTGGACTTCTCTATCTCGATATCGTCCATGGTATTGGTGAATACTCTCTTGTAATGGTTGTATACCGCCACCGAAATGGCTTTCTTCGCGTAGTCCTGGCCGATCACATAATCGTCCAGGCTGGCTTTGATTTTGTGAGGCGCCGGAATAGAGGAAATGTCCATCACCTTTTCCGGTTTTTCCTTTGCCTCTTTTTTCTTTATTTTCTGCTGCTTGGGAACCGTATTCTGCAGATCCCCCAGGTTAATCATATTAATATTGGGGAAATTCTGGAGATGCTGAAGCTGGTTCATCATATCTCCGTTGTTCATAGCGTCAAAGGCTCTCTGCATACAGTCCGAGCAGATATTCAGGCCCCCGGGAAGCTGCACCATTTTCCCGGCCTTGCTCTCTGTCCGGTGGCACATGGCGCAGACCTTCTCGTACTGGCCATCCTCCTCCTGCCCTTTATCATGATTTGTTGTATCAATATGATCTGACATATTTTTCATCCTCCCATACTGCCCGTATTGCCGGTGGTTTTACCAGAAAAAATCGTACCAGGAAAACCCGTACGGATTCTGATAGTCCGAATCCAGGGGAAGGTCTTCTTCCGGTTCTGACGCCTGAAGTTCCTGCAGCGTCACCGTCGTTTTCATCTCCTGATAGGCGCCTCCCCGGCTGGTCTGGAAAATCACTTCCGCCTTTTCTCCCGCCCCGTAGTAAGTCAGAAGTTCTTCCAGGGTCTGGGCGCTGTCGATCCTGATGCCGTCAAATTTCGTAATAATATCTCCCTGTTCAATTCCCGCCGCCTGAGCCGCGGATCCTTCATATACCCGGCTGACAAAAGCCCCTGTGGGTATCTGATAAATCTCAATGGCTTCCTGAGAGACATTCTCCGCCTCAATGCCCAGACTTCCCCGGGACGAATCTTCCACCTTTTCTCTGGTTTTCCGGTTCATCAGTTCATCCAGAACCGGTTTGGCCTCATTGATGGGAATGGCGTAGCCCATCCCCTCCGCCCCCATGGCGGTAGCCTTGGCGAAATTGATGCCGATTACCTGCCCTGTCTCATTGAGAAGGGCTCCTCCGCTGTTTCCGAAATTAATAGCCGCATCCGTCTGAATAAAATTCTGGCTGGCGGTATCCACCGTCAGCTCCCGATCCAGCGCGCTGATGATGCCCACCGTTACGGACTGCCCGTATCCCAGGGCATTTCCTATGGCCACCGCCTTCTGCCCCACCGTCAGCCCGTCCGAATCCCCCAGAGCCGCCACCCGGATCCGGGAATAAACCTCCGGAGAAATATCCTCCAGCTTGACAGCCGCCACCGCCAGATCCTTTGACTCATCGCTGCCTTTGAGCAGAGCCGGCGCCAGGACCGCCTCCGGGTCCTCAGCGGGAACGCTGAAGCAGACCGTAATGGTGTCCGCGTCCTCCAGCACATGATAGTTTGTGGCAATCAGCAGTTCTGTATCGCTCTGTCCGATAATAATGCCGGAACCGGCGCTTTCACTGGGGATCTCCATTCTTCCGTAAAAATAGGATTCCACCACCTGAACCGACTGGTTTGTAATCGCCACAATGCTGGGCATAACGGCCTCCGCCACATCCGATACATCCAGAGGCCCTCTCAGGCGCTGTCCTTCCGATGCGGACCGGGACACAGTCCTGGCATCCCGGGCCGGGGTTCCCGTCTCCTCTTCCCCAAGGCCCGCGCTCTCCAGGAGCTGGTCCACAGGAAGCGCTTCCTGCCGTCCTCCCCGGACAGAAAACAGGAAGCTTCCCAGCACCAGAGCTGTTACCACCGCCAGTATAACCGCGGCTCTGTTTTTATTTCTGTTATCATGATCCATACCTGCATCTCCTATCCTATGGCTTCCCGGACAGCCAGTCCGCTGTCCTTTGGAATTCAGTCAAGTGTAACAGGTAAATGTGTCGAATCTGTGACAGGGGCTCCTGTTTTACTCCTGCTTTCGGGTCCAGTAAGGCAGGTTCATGCTGCAGCGGCGGATGATCCATGAGGGCAGCCTGCGGTATGCTTTTCCCAGCCTGTAGCCTGCCAGCTTGCATCCGCTCTGCCAGATCAGGCGGGGAATCCACAGAAGTCTGCCGCTCTTTAACAGCCAGGCCGCTGTCTGTCCCACCATCCGCATTCCCTCTTTCTCCGACTTTGCCATCTCAAAGATCTCCGGATGGTCTGCCTGGGATACTCCCAGGTCAAAATTCCGTTTAAACTGCATGATCCCGCTGTAATTATGGGAATGGATCACTCTGGCTTCGGCGCAGTAAGCTACGGCTCCTCCCGCCAGAATCACCTTTCCCGCAAAAATCATATCTTCATTAAAAATCGTACGGGTCTCAAAACCGCCCAGCTTCAGATACATATCCCGGCGGTAAGCCGCGCATACGTTGGAACAGAAAAAGGTTTTAATCCCAAGCTCTTCCAGGTCTTTTTCCGTCTTGATCCGGCTCTTTTCCCCATAGTTAAAATGACGGGCGTACCGCTCCAGAGGGGAGCAGTCCGGCGCCGGAAGCTGCCTGGCGTAAGCCGCCCAAACCCGGCTGTCGGCAAAAGCTTTCCGCAGTTCCTCCAGCAGACGGGCATCTGCCGGAACCGCGTCCATGGTCATGCACAGGACCAGGTCTGTATCACACATCCGGACAGCCATATCCCTGGTACCGCCGTGGTCAAATTCCTCCCTGGATATATGAATCACACGGCAGTTCTGTATTCCCTCCACATCCTCCGGGTGAAAATACGGCTCTTCCGTGTTGATAATCAGAATCCGGTCCGGGAGGACGGTCTGCCTCATAAGCCGCCGGATCAGTTTGCGGAAGGGCTCTCCGGGTTTATAGGCGGGAATGATCACCGTAATGGTTAACGCTGTTTCTTTTTTATGCTCTGTCATCCTACTGTATTCCCGTATAATTGATAATCTGGCTGCTGATATCCTGCACCGTCTGGGAAGGCTGGTAATTTTCCTCTCCGAACAGGAAGGCGTGAAGCTGGGTCACATTGTTGGCCAGATTTACCGGCACCACCACATCGCTGCCGTCCACCTGGGTAGCATACTGGTCAAAGGGGAAGCCCGCCGTCTCGCCCAGCGTGTACCCGCCGATGCCGGATGCCAGACTGATCAGTTCCGTGGTGCTCAGGCTGGTGGAAATGCTGGGCAGCATGGTATCCACCATGGACAGCAGGGTAGTAATGCCCTGAGACTGGGCTTTCTCAAATACTTTGGTCAGCACGGTTCTCTGCCGTTCCGTCCGTTTGAAATCATAGCCGTCCGTGTAGCGGATCCGGCAGTAGGCCACCGCCTGCAGACCATTCAGGTGCTGCAGCCCTGAGCCGGTCACTTCCTGGTAATCCGATACGCCTACCACCTGGGAGGTCTCTACCAGATAACCGTTCAGCCAGTAGACCTCCTCGTCTGTCAGTTCAATGTCAATGCCTCCCACCAGGTCAATGGCTTCCACCAGCGCCTGGAAGTTCACCGTTACATAGTCCTGGATGTCCAGATCCAGATTTTTGTTCAGCATATTGATGGACCGCTCCGGTCCTCCGAAAAAGTAGCACTCCGTAGCCTTCCGATATTCCCCGTTGGTATTGTCCAGGTAAGTATCCCGGTACACGGACACCATCTTAATCTCCTTGGTGCTTTTGTTGATGCTGCAGATAATAATCGTGTCACTGTGGGCATCCTGGGTCAGATTTCCTTCTCTGGAGTCCACGCCGTAGAGCACGATATTCTGATAACCGCTCTGGGAAGCCGCTCCCTCATTGGTGAGAATCTCTCCCAGATTCACATGCTCCATCCGCATAATTCTGGTAAAGGCAAATACGCCTACGGCCAGAATGAGCAGTATCAGAAGCTCCACCACAAACAGAATCTTTCTTCTCTTTTTCTTTGTTTTTTTCATCCTGCCTCCCCCGGCCTGCTGCGTGTACGGCTGCTGCTGATACGGCCGGTTATACGGCTGCTGATAGCCGGGGCCGTAGGGTTCCCGGTTATACTGGCCATAGCCCTGGTTCTGATAGTTCTGGCCATATCCCTGGCCCTGGTAGTTCTGGCCGTAGCCCTGGCCCTGGTAGTTCTGGCCATAGTTCTGGCCATAGTTTTGGCCGTAGCCCCGGTCCTGATAATTCTGGCCGTAGCCCTGATAATTCCCGTTCTGATAATACTGATCCTGATCCGTATCCTGGTCAAGATTCAGATCCTGCTCCCAGTACTCCTTCGACGCAGGCTTCGCTCCCCTGTTTCTGTTCTCTGTATCCCGATGGTCTGTATGTTTTCTGTCTGCCATAAATTCCCCTTTCTCCGTCTCCGGCCTTTCTCCGGATCAGTAGGCATTTTTGTTTATAAACCCCTTAAAGACTGTCAGGAACAGGATCTTGATATCCAGTCCCACCGTCCAGTTCTCAATATAATAGATGTCGCAGTCAATCCTCTTCCGTATAGAAGTATTCCCCCGATAGCCGTTTACCTGAGCCCAGCCTGTCATACCCGGCCGCACCTGGTGCTTGACCATGTAGCGGGGAATTTCCTCCCGGAATTTCTCCACAAACTGAGGCCGCTCCGGACGGGGCCCCACCAGGCTCATGTCGCCCTTAAGCACATTAAACAGCTGAGGAAATTCATCAATACTGGTTCTGCGGATGATTTTCCCGATGGGCGTCACTCTGGGGTCGTTTTTAGTCGTCCAGCCTTTTTTCTCCTCTGAGGGACTCTGCACCTCCATAGAGCGAAACTTATACATTTTAAAGGGCTGGTTGTGAAGTCCCACCCTTACCTGGGTATAAATCACCGGACCTCTGGAGGTGCCCTTGATCAGGGCAGCTGTCAGCAGCATCAGCGGCGAGAAAAGAATGATGCACAGGATGGAACCCACAATGTCCATCACCCGCTTCACCATCATGTTAAAGGTATTGGTGAGGGGTACGTGACGTATATTAATCACCGGCAGGCCCTGCAAATCCTCTGTATAGGGCCTGGTGGGAATAATATCGTAATAATCGGGAATAAATTTTGTGTGGACTCCGGATTTTTCACAGGTTGCCACGATCTTCTTCAATTTATAGTATTCGTTCAGTCCCAGGGTGATGGCGATCTCATCCAGGCTGTTATGCTCCAGAATATTCTCCAGGCAGGAAGTGGTGCCGATCACTTTTACATTTTTATACAGAGTTCCCGGCCGCACGGAATCATCCAGAATACCGTTCACCTGATAGCCCCACTGAGGGTTCTGTACCACCCTGTCGATAAACTCTTCCGCAGCCCGGCTGTAGCCCACCATGAGAATATGCTTCAGGTTCATGCCTCTGCGCCGGATGTCCCGCAGCAGAGCCCGTATCACATTCCGTTCAATAACCGTCAGCACATAGTTTATGCCGGCGAATATGAAAATCAGGGGACGGGAGAAGTCCGGCTCGTTCACCATGTAGAGGACGAACATGATCAGCAGTACGCCGATGGCATTGGCGCAGAAAATGTTGCTGGCCTCCAGTCTTCTTCCCTGCACCCGTTTTGGCGTATACAGATTGAAGCCGTAATAGAGCAGCAGGAATCCGGGAATCACAAATACCAGTGCCAGCATATAAACCTGCACCGGAAGTGTTCCTGCCCTGTCCTTTACAATCAGATGAATCTGAATGTACCAGGCCAGAACGTATGAAACTGCAATAATCAGTCCGTCGATCGCCACGTGAAGACGATTAAAGTGCTTCTGATTGTCTTTTATCAAATTCCATCACCTCTGCGGCGCCGTGCCTGTAAAGGCCCGCCTAAAGCGCATCGGTCAGCCGCCGTATCATATTGTACCAGAGTTCCAGCTGTATCTGCACATAATGTTTCAGATTTTTTCGCTGGAATGCCGTCTTTTTACCCTGCCGGCACAAAGCCAGTCCCTTTGCCAGTCCTGTGGCATACTGCTTTCCCAGATTCATTCTGGCAAAAAAGATCCCCTTTATCAGAAAGCCTGCCAACAGAAAAGGGGCGTTGAGCAGGATCTGGGGAAGGGGCATGTTTTTCCAGATCAGATAAACACTGTTTCTGGAAGCCAGCGATACCTTAAACGCATTGTAGGCCGAACCGCTGGTGGCGCTTCCCAGATGGTAAACCACCGCTTCCGGAACGTATCGGTTCTCATAGCCGTGTATCCTGGCCCGGTAGCCGATGTCAATATCTTCCAGATAGGCGAAATGCCGCTCATCAAACAGTCCGATCTTTTCCAGCACCTCCCGGCGGTATATGGCCGCTCCGGCGCAGGAAGCAAATATTTTTCTGCCCCGGTTAAAGGCACGGGCCGGCTTTCCCTTCCCCAGGGCATAGGCCCATCCCAGGGCACAGTAGTAATCTCCGCCGTCGTCCATCAGTTCCGGATGCTTCATCTGTATCATCTTTGCTCCGCAGGAAAAACAGCGGGGTCTTCTCTTTATTTCCGCCAGCAGCTTTTCCACAAACCGATAACCGCACACCGTATCGTTATTCAGCAGAATCACGTAGGGGGTGCTGCTCATGGAAATCCCCGCGTTTACCGCATGGCAGAACCCGGTATTTTCCCGGAACCGGCGGATCCTCACCTGCGGAAAATGCGTTTTCACATACTCCACGCTTCCGTCTCCGGAGCCGTTATCCACCAGGATAATAGCAAAATCCGAAACGCTCTGGTTCTGAAGAGAAGAAAGGCATCCCTTCAGGCAGGATATTCCGTTCAGATTTGGTATGATGACTGTAACTTCCCCCATGGTTCACTCCCTGGCTTTCAAAGAATAATTCCATTTGGAAAGAGAAAGATTTTTATTGTAGCAGGGATCTCCCTCTTTCAGTATCCCAATCCAGCGGGTACGCATATATTCAATCTCCCCCTGGAAGCGGCGCACCTTCTCCTTTGTGTCCTCCCTGCCCCGGGTTTTGGATTCATAGTGATACATTTCCACATAGGGATCGTACACCACCAGATATCCTTTTTCCCGGATCTTCAGGCACAGGTCCACATCGTTAAACGCCACCGCCAGCTTTTCTTCAAAGCCGCCCGCCTCCTCAAAGGCTTTTTTCTTTACCATCATGCAGGCTGCCGTCACGGCGGAAAGATCCTGCATCAGGGAGGCTTTGTGCAGGTAACCGCTGCGCTCCCGCTTCATTCCCACAAACAGGCTTCCGGCAATGCCGCCGATGCCCACCACGATTCCCGCGTGCTGGATGGTATCGTCCGGGTAGTAGAGTTTGGCTCCCACAACACCCACTTCTTCCCGCTGGCACACTCCCAGCAGTTCCTCCATCCATCCGCCGGTAATCACCTGGATGTCATTGTTCAGGCAGATCACATACTGTCCGCTGGCATGGCGAATGCCGAAATTATTGATAGCCGAGTAGTTGAAAGGTTTGTCCCAGGTGATCACCCGGATATTATCCTTTCCGTCTATGGTCTTGTAGTATTCAAAGGTCTCCGGCTCCCGGCTGTTGTTCTCCACCACAATGATTTCATAATCGGGATAGGTGGTTTTTTCCCTGATGGAATCCAGGCAGGCCTTCAGCGTCTCCCACTGGTCCTTGCTGGGGATCACCACAGAGATCCGTTCCTGTTTTTTTACCGGATACACCACCCGGTAAAAGCCCAGATCTTTTTTCAGGGAAACCTCTCCCTTTTCTCCTCTGCGCTGCAGATGGGCTTCTATGGCCCGTTTTCCCGCGTCATACGCATACATTTTGCTGGCGGGATTATCCGCTGTGGAGGATCTGCTGGTTCTCCAGTGATACAGAATCTCCGGCACATGGCCGATCCTGCAGGCCTGATCCGCGCACCGCAGCACAAAATCATAGTCCTGGGCTCCCTCATACTCCTGCCTGAACTCTCCGGCCTGCAGGGCCAGGGTCCTTTTCACTATCAGAAAATGGCAGATATAATTATTGGACCGAAGAAGATCCAGATTAAAATCAGGCTTCAGGTGAGGCTGAAAATGAACGGACAGATCTTCCGTCACCTTATCCTCATCCGTGTAAAGCATATCCGTCTGGGGATACTTCTCTAGATAAGCGGCCGCTTCGTACAGCGCGTTGGGCGCCAGCAGATCATCGTGATCCAGAAAGCCCACGTAATCTCCCTTTGCCATAGCCAGGGCCGCATTGCTGTTTCCAGCGATTCCCTGATTTTCCAGGTTTTTCACCCGGATTCGGGGATCCCTTCCGGCGTATTCCTCCAGAACGGCCCTCACCTTTTTGTCATCCGGGCTTCCGTTGGCAATACACAGCTCCCAGTTCCCGTAGGACTGACCTGTCACAGACTCTATCATCTGACGGAGAAACGTTTCCGGCGTCCGGTATACCGGAACCGCAATGCTGAAGCATATTTCCTGCTTCCATCTGCGCTTTTTCTGCTGTTTCAGTTCCTCCGGTTTCACCCGGTAATCCTCATACCAGGGCCCGTAGGGCACTTCCTCCGGCTCCATCCGCTCAGCCAGGCGAATCCGAAATTCTTTCCAGCCGAAATGGCGCAGATACCGGATCCCTTTCAGGATATTATATGGCCGGATTTTTTTTACATAAGAAATCCACTTCCGATCTCCCATAAAACCTCCCGGTTCTTCGCTCCTACCGGTTGAATGCGGGATAGTCCAGAATACACCGGGCTACGTACTCCACGTCCTTCATATCCAGGTTATAGAACATGGGAAGGCGCATCAGCCGTTCACTCTCTTTTGTGGTATATACGTCCTCACCGTGGAAACGGCCGAACCGCATTCCCGCTTTGGAACTGTGTAGCGGTACATAGTGGAAGACGCTGCACACTCCCTTTTCCCGCAGATACCGGATCAGATCCGTCCTGGTTTCCAGGTCTTTCACTTTAATAAAATACATATGGGCGTTGTGATGGGCGTAATCCGGCACAAAAGGCTGCTCAATATAGCCCGCGTCAGCCAGAGGCTTCAGATGCTCGTCATAATAATCGTAAATGGCATGGCGTTTTCTGTCGATCTGATCCGCCATCTCCAGCTGGGCATAGAGATAGGCGGCGTTCATTTCGCTGGGAAGATAGGAGGACCCGTAATTTACCCAGGTATATTTATCTACCTGACCCCGGAAAAATTTGCTTCTGTCCGTTCCTTTCTCCCGCAGGATCTCCGCATCCTCCAGATACCCATCATCCTGAAAAGCTATGGCTCCGCCTTCTCCCATGGTATAGTTTTTTGTCTCATGGAAGCTGTAGCAACCGAAATCTCCGATGGTTCCCAGGGCCTGCCCGCGGTAGGAAGCGTTCACGCCCTGAGCCGCGTCTTCCACCACTTTCAGGTTATATTTTTTCGCAATGGCCATAATTTCATTCATGGCGCAGGCGACCCCCGCATAGTGCACCGGGACGATCACCTTTGTTTTTTCCGTAATGGCGGCCTCAATCTTTGTCTCGTCAATATTCATGGTCTCCGGGCGGATATCCACAAATACGATTTTGGCCCCCCGCAGGACAAACGCGTCCGCTGTAGACACAAAGGTGTAGGAGGGCATAATCACCTCATCCCCCGGCTGAACGCCGCTTAAATACGCGGACATCTCCAGGGCGGACGTACAGGAGGTGGTGAGCATCACATGACTGACTTTGAATTTTTCTCTCATCCACGCGGAACAGCGCTTGGTGAACTCTCCGTCTCCGCAGAGCTTGCCCCTCTCTATGGCTTCCCTGATATAATCCAGTTCTTTCCCCGTAAAAGGCGGTCTGTTAAAATCAATCATATCCTTCTCATCCTCCTAATGTAAAAATAAAAATTCCCGCCACCATAATGGCCATCCCCAGCCATTTTCTTCTGCTGATCTTCTCTTTCAGAATAAAAATACCCAGAATCGGGACAAAAATATAGCTGCATGACTCCACAATGGGAGACATGGTCAGGGGCACATATTTCAGGGCGTACATAGTCAGCAGGGTGGACGCGAAAAAAATCCCGTAGGCTGTAATCACAATGGGATTCAGATATTCTTTTATTTTTCTGTCATAAGTTCTGTTGGCGGCCGCTTTCAGCATGACCTGCGCCACGGAGGAGATAAACACGGACACCATCCAGATGGCAATGTATTTACTCAGACTGCTCAGTTCTGTCATTTCCGCTCACTCCTATCATAATACCGGCCAGTATCACTACAGATCCCAGTATTTTATTCCATGTCATGGTTTCCCCGAAAAACACCACGCCCCAGAGAAGCCCCCACAGTATGGTAATCGGCTTGTTCGTAAAAGCGAAGGTCAGGGACATATGCTTTAAAATCTGCTGCCAGGCCAGGGCAAAGACAAAGGTAATCACCAGCACCAGCCCGTAAAAAAAGCAAAATCCCAACGACAAAAAGTCCTGCCGGCCCGCCATCTTGGAGGCGGCCCCCGCCAGAGAATTCACGATCAGGCTGACATGGAGAAAGAAAAACCACAGAATGGGAACCTCCAGCTTTCCTTTCCTGCCTGCCGCCGCTCCCTCACCGGCCTGTGCTGACAGAACATCTTTTTTGGTCAGATTTTTTTTCTGTTTTTTCATCTCGGATACTTCTCCCCAAAGCAGTTTCCGGTTTATAACGCAAACTTATTTTTCCACATTTCGTTTTATTATAGCATCACCTGTTTGAATCCGCAATACCTGACCCGAAAAGAGACGGCATTTAAGCCGTCCCTTTCTCAAATCAGTTTTCTGTAGGTCTCCAGTATCTGCTGGCGCAGCTGTCTCCATTCTCTGGTTTCAGCCGTCCTCTGCCCTTCCGCGTAAAGGTGTTCCCGCAGCTGCACATCCCGGCAGATCCTGCGGATGGCCTCAGCCGCCGCTTCCGGCTCTCCCGCCGGATAAAGGAGGCAGTTCTCCCCATCCCGCAGATATTCTCTGTTTCCCTCATTCTCCACAGCCACCACAAAGCCTCCCGACGCCATCATCTCAAGAGGCGGATAGGAAAAGCTCTCCAGCAGGCTGGACTTCAGCAGAATATCGCACTGCCTGTAAACCTCCTGCACCTGTCCATAGGGAACCTGGGGCAAAAATTTATCTACCCGGTACCAGTCTTTCGGTTCTCCATGATAGGCCATATACCAGATCTCATATTTCCCCTGTTCCAGCAGTTCTGCCGCCCGGAAGCTCTCGTCCACATTTTTATGCTCCGCCGTGCTGTCTCCCTCAATGAGAATCCGGATTTTACCGTCCATAGTCCGCTGCTGATCATAAAATTTGGCGGTTTCCAGACCGTTTGGCACCAGAAACGCCTCATGGCCGTACTGCTCTCTCAGCCAGTCCGCGCACCAGGGGGATACGGTCAGGTATTTCCACCCGGGATGGTATCCGTAAGTTTCTCGGGCCTGCATTCTCAGCGGATCTCCGGGAACATAAAAATCAGGTTCATAATTCTGTACCAGATAGGCTCTGTTCTCCAGAGAGGGCCACTTGTCCAGACACTGGCAGGTGGACCACATGGTGGCTACGCCGCAGTCCACAGCGGTAAGCAGGCGGCTGTTTTCCGCTGCGAATACCGGAAAACGGCTTCCCTCAAACTCATACCACTCTCTGTCCTCCTCCTCGTCAATAGAACCCAGGGTCACGTCCCAGCCGGATTCCTGCAGAAGCCTGGCGTGCTGCAGCGCCACCATGACGCCGCCGCTGACCTGAAACCCGGGCAGGAAAAATATAACGGCAGGTCTCTCCAGTTCCCGGATGAACTGAAGAAGGGAAAATCCAGAAGCCGCCGTCACACAGCGGGCAGTGCACTCCCGAAAAGCCGCCTCTCCGATGATGTGCCGGTACTGGGGCTGTTCAATCAGGGCCTGCAGGGCTTCCTTCCACTGCTGTTCGTCCCGGCAGAGGATCCCGGTTTTTCCGTTCTCAACCATTTCCCGGAAAGCCCCCACATCGCTGGCTACCGTAGGAACCTTTACCAGGGCGGCCTCTATCCATTTGTTTTCTGATTTGGCGCGGTTAAAAACAGTCTCCCGCAGCGGGGCCAGGTTAATATCCACCGAAGCGATCCTGGCCGGCAGTTCCCTCCAGTCCGCAAAGGGTTCCAGCTCTATCCGGTCCCTCCAGGGTTCCAGCTGGGGCGGCAGATCCAGTTCCCCCATAAGATACAGTTCCAGATGGTCATACTGTTCCAGCAGGGAGACAAGGACCGGCAGTATCATCTGAAAATCGTCGTTATGGGTGATGCTGCCGCTGAAATACCCCAGACGTACCCGGCCATCCTCCTGTCTTTCTTCCTCCCTGGCCGCCATAGCCTGCCGGGACAGGCTGACCATTTCCTCTGAGGCTACATTCCGGTTAATCAGCACCCGGGAAACTCTCTCTGCGAGAGCCTCCCCGAGACAGGCCGTAGTGGTGATGGCCCCGTCGCAAAGATCCAGCAGACGTCCCATGCTGCGCACGTTCTCATCATAGGCTTCCCGCTGTTCCGGGTCCATGTTTTCCAGATAAGGGATCTGGTCTGTGTAGGCCGTATCAAACACCAGATCGTCCACATCGTAGAGCACCGTCTTATTAAGCCGCCTGGCTTCCTCCACAAAGTCCCGGATCGTTTCCGTACAGGGACAGCGGAAAAAGATAAATACCCGGTAGCACCGCACCGTCTCCATCTGCAGATTTTCAAAATATACTTCTCCCGTGGTAATGCCAAGGGATTCCAGCTGTTCTCTCTGGTGGGACACCCGATATCTTCCCGGATGGGGCAGATGCTCGTCACAGCCGTTGATAAACAGCACTTCTCTGAAATCCCCTCTGGCATATACCGCCTCCTGGCGCTCTGCCTGCCGGCGTTTCATGTATCTTCTGGCCTTCTCCCCCACTTTCCGGGGGCCGTCCTTCTGAAGGGTCTTCACGGTTTTCGCTGTCAGTTCTCTCCATTTTGCCATATCGTCATTTCTCCGTCAGTCCAGGCAGGCGGGCAGCACCAGCCCGAAGTAGCAGTAAAGCAGAAATACCGTCATGCCTGCGCAGACAACACCGCAGATTATCCGGCCGATCCGCTCTCCTCCCCGTACTCTCTCAAAAAGGAAGCTGTATCCCTTTGTAATAAAGTACATGAAAGGGATAATCATGGGCATGCTGTACCGCCCCTGAGGCTGATAATCATTTACATAGGAATTATAAATGTTCAGCAGGTTGGGCAGCACCAGGGCGATTACCAGCCCCCAGTGAAACACTGCCTCCTTGCTCCAGCTTCTGCGCCGGTATGTATATTTCACCCGCAGTCTGGTTCCTTCCACCTGCTTTTTCTCCACAAAAGCAATGCTTCGCACTGCGAACAGCTGCCGCAGTCTTGTCACCACTCCGATAATCCCCACCAGGAACACCATCATAAACAGCTTGCCGATCCACTCCGGCGGCCAGATGGTCATATACCCGAAGCTGCCGATAAAGCTGTAGTACACCATCATAATCCAGTTATGAGCGTGATTGACCGGCTGATACATCATCATGTCAAACACATTCACATTGGGGTTCTGCTGGAAGGTATAGCCGTTGGAAGGCTTCCGGGCCTCGGAAGCGTACTTTTCCGCGTATTCCGTGGTAATATCCAGTCCCAGGATATCGCCGTCGTAGAGCACGTAGCTTCTGGCAAACCACCAGCCCGCCAGCACCGCCACAATAGCGGTGATAAACAATCCTCTCTGGAACATCTTCTTAATCTGCCATTTCTTTTCTCCGCAGAAAAGGAAGGAAAGGACGAACACCACCACCGTGGCCAGGATACTGCCGTAGGCATTATAGTAGGCCAGGGCACAGGCGGAAACGCCCACCGCCGTCAGTACGCAGGTTTTATAGCTCCATCCGTCCTCCAGCCCCAGAAGCCAGGAGTAAATCATCATGGAAGTGGCCAGGAGGGCCAGGCTGTCGCAGTTTATGTAGGTAAACAGCACAAAAGCGCCGGGCAGAAGCATGGTAAGGAACAGGAACATTTTCTGATAGGCTCCTTTAAACAGCTTCCTTCCGATCTTCATGGTAAAGTAGGCGGTCCCCATGCCGAAGGCCACCTCCGCCATTCTGGCCGCCACCACCAGGGCAAAGCTGTCCATGGTGAAAATGCTCACCAGCTTCATAAAGATATAGGATACCAGGTAGGACAATACCGGATAAAAGGCATAGGAGATCCCCCAGGAAGCATCCAGCACCTCCGGATCCCCGCCGTGAGGAATGGCATTGTGGCGGAAAATATAGCTTACCACCTTGTAGCGCATCTCCTCGTCCGGAGAAAAATTAAAGGGCTGCACCACCGCCCAGGCGAAAAGGAATACAAACATCAGCCCCATAAAGGCTGCCTGAAATTTCCGTTCCCCATCCCAGGGCTTCTTTTTTCTTTCTGTCCGTTTACGAAATACGTTTTTCATCTTCCTCTATTCCCTCCAGGATTGCTTCGTACACTTTATCTGCCTCCCGTTCCCAGGATGTGGCAGCCGCGAAGGCCAGTCCCTTCTGTCTTTTCTCCTCCCGTTCCCGGGGATGGGTCAGATAGTATTCCATAGCCTCCGCTATCTGCAGGGGCTCAAAGTCTACCATCACCGCGTTCTCCTCATTCACCATCCAGGCGCTCTGGGCTCCTCCGGAGCAGACAGCCACACGGCCGCATCCCATCACCTCCAGAGGCACCAGGGATAGATTGGTGCTGGAGATCACCAGGCACAGATCGCTCTGGCTGTACAGATCCGCCAGGGTCTCCATGGACACTACTCCCATGTTCCGGTGCGGAAAGGGGATCTCAAAAGTGCTCACATCCCAGCCGGCAAAAACCACCTCCAGCTCCGGGATTCTCCGGTACAGCTCATGCAGAGCCAGCACCCCCAGTTCCCAGTCCCTTCTGGGCGTTACCGGGCGGGCGTAAAAAAACACCCGGGGCCTGTCATCCGGCTTGTCCTTTGGATAGTAGATGGTTCTGTCATAGGAAAAATGAAAGCTCATGGCTTTCATACCGTACTGCTCTCTTGCGATATCCCGCAGCCAGTCTCCGGCGGTAATGCCCCTGAAGCCAAAGGAATAGGTATTTTCCGCAAAGGAATATTCCGAGCCGTGGGCATAAAAATAGGGTTCAAAATCCTGGATAAAATAAAATTTTGAAATCGTATTCTGGAAATTTCTTACAAAATAAGCCGTAATCCAGGAGGTAGCCACCGTGGCATGGGCATATTCCACCCTGTCTGTCCCGCAGAAGCTCTCCACCCTCTCATCCAGCAGCTGGAAATGATCCCGCAGCAGCTGATGCAGGCTCTCATCGTTCAGTTTCACCGGCCGGTAAACATAAATCCGGTTGTGGATTCCTCTTCTCTCCAGAGCCGACACAAACCGGAAAATAGTCGTATGGCCGCCGGATCCCTTTTCAAATTCCGGTACGATCCAGTTTATAACCGTCTGTTCTCCTCTGTGGCTCTCATAATCCTGCTTTGAGAAAGGGATCTCCTCCCGGTTTACAATAAAGTCCCAGAAACCCACAATATCCTGTTTGGGGGGCTCCGGCTTTGTCACCATTCTCTTCAGAGTTTTTTTCAGTCCGTTTTTCTGATAATATCGCTTTGCTCTGCCTGGCAGATCTCTGCAGTCCATCTTCGTTCCTTTCCGCATGGCCGAAACGGCTTTTATGCTTTTCTCTGTTTATACTGCTGGGAAATATGGCGGTCCAGAAACCGCTGCTTGGCCGGGGAGTAGGTGTGATATTTTCCCCCCATATAGCCTCCCCAGAACCGGTCAAAATTGCGCATCAGGGAATAAAAAGCCCAGTAGATCTTTTTTCTTTTGGGGATCTCAAGATGCCGGATATAGGCGCAGTCCCCCCTCACCTGCCGGTAGAGCATACCGGGAAGGGCTGTCCAGTGTCTGGCGTTTTCATATCCGTGCAGTTCATAAAGCCCCTTGTGTTCATCATAATATCTGGCAAAATAGGTGGTCAGCTTATAATTATGGGAGTGATAAACCGGGGCATAGGGGCAGTATACCTTCCCGTACCCCAGCTCGATCATCTTTCTGGCCCAGAACTGGTCCTCCGCAAAGTTTACATCCTCATAGGGATATTTTTCCCAGACGCTGCGCCGCAGGCAGGCGTTATTGTCGGAAAAGAAAGCCAGAAAATGCCGGTAGCCTTCCTCCCGCTCATACCGCTCCCTGTCCTCCAGGAAATACACCGTATTCGTCTCTCCGAAGCCTTTGAAATGATTGGCCAGATCCCGCACATCCAGCAGGTTGCAGTCCGGATAGGGATAGTGTATCCCAAATCCGCCGGCGATGCGCTCATCCAGCTTCATGGCGTCAATAAAATTCTGAAGCCAGGTATCTGCGGCCGGCAGCGCGTCCTGGGTGATAAACACAATAAAAGTGCCTGTTCCCTGGGCGGCCCCGTAATTTCTGGTTTTCCCGTGTCCGAATTCCTCCGGCGGAATCTGAAACAGCCGGCAGGGGTATTTCCGGATAATGTCCAGAGTTTCGTCTTTCGATCCGGAATCGACGCAGATTACCTCATAAACATACTCTGTCTTCTGTTCAAAAACAGCCTGCAGCACCCTGTCCAAAAGCGGGCCTGCATTTTTTGTCGGTATTACAATCGAGACATCTATTTTACTCATTCTGTTTTTCCGCTCCGTCTGTCCCGCAGAAGTCTGCCGATTTTCCGGATCACCCGGTTGTGCAGTCTCCCGGTGTACTTGCCCAGCTCCCGTCTGAGCTGTTCGTTTTCCACTCTCAGGTCAATGCTCTCTCCTATCAGGAAGTGGTTCCTGTGCCACACCACATACTCCACTGTCAGGCTATGATACTCCCGGTTTTCAAATTCCATCCGGGGAGGTTCCTTAAAGTAATAGGCGTCTCCGTTTTTTACCTGTCCGTTATGATAGGTCAGAGAAACCTTTTCCTCCTTTTCTTCTCTCGTCCCTTCCAGCCTGTTTATCTTCAGGATCGCTTCCGTGTCCACGGGAAGCAGAGTGAAAGCCCGGTACCTTCCTGTATCCGGCACCTGGATCTTTTCCTCCACGGTTCCCTGAAAATGCCGGCTTTCATGAAGGCAGACCGGCTCCGACCCGTCCCGGGGAATTCCCAGAAGCCGTACTCTGTAATACAGGTGTTCTGTATTCCAGTAATCCAGGAAATAGCAGTCTGTGCCCATTTTCGCATGAAGCCTGGAGAGCACATTCAGCTCCTCCCGGCCTGTCACATATTTCTGGAAGCAGACTTCCATCTCATGATAAAGGGGGCGCTCCTCCAGTTTCACTCCTCCCAGGGCGTACAGTTCTTCCTGCTGTTCCCTGCTCAGGGTCTGAATGGCTCCCTGCAGCAGAAGGCTGCGGGCAAACAGAAACTGAATAGGCACAGGAAAGTCAAATACCCACTCATAGTCTGTTACCGCGAAGCCCTCCCCGTCCATCAGGATATTGGAAAATACCATATCCAGGTTGGAAACAGGCGCCGCCGTCAGCCCGTCGGGCAGAGAAATCTCCCCGAAAATTTCCCGGAATTTTTCTCCCGGCACAAAGGGCTCCACATCTTTCTGCGAAGATAAAAACTGCCAGAAAAGCCCCACCTTTTCTTTGACCTGTTTAAAATCACCCTCCGCAATCCGCTCCGCAAGAAACTGATCCATGTTTTCACCCCGGATAAACGGGAAGGAAACCCTGCCTTCGCCGTCTCTTTTGCAGGGGCATACCCGCAGTCCCTGGCTCTGGTAATTTCGGGCCAGCCGGGGCGCGTTTACTGCCATAGCCTCCACGTGGGCGAAAGCTTTTTCATGGAGAGCCTGCTTGCGCACGGTCTTTTCACTCTCGCCATCCTCCAGGATTAACGTGGCAATCTGGAACTCTTCCCTGCGTTCTCTGGAATATTTGGCATAGATAACGTTCTTCATGGCTCACCCTTTCCTCCTGACGCGTACAAAAAAGGAATTGGAAAAAATGGGGAAATAGCCTGTGTCCGCCAGGCTGTCGAAAGCTTTCCCTTCATCAAACAACACATACCGGTCCGCGTCAAAATTGCGGATATTGTTCAGAAGTTCCCCTTTTTTCGGCAGATACCGATCCGAATAGACAGCGGTGGGAAATTTGTAGTCCGGATAAGGATAATAGAATTCATACTCCCGGAAGCCCTTCTCCTCAAACAGCCGCTCCAGCTCCGCTCTGCTGAAAGTCTGCACGCTGTCTGTTCCCGGATATCCTTCAATTCCCTCAAAGGCCCGCCCTACATGGTCCTCCCGGCAGCCTGCGAAATACTTCATGCCCAGACGGTTTTCAATGGCAATCAGGATCTCCCCGTCGGGTTTCAGCAGGCCGTTGATTTTCTCCAGAAAGGTTCCGAAGGGGTCCTCCCCGGCCATGTAGGAAGGCGCGTACTCCAGCACGCCGATCAGCGTCACATAGTCAAATTTTTCCGTCAGCATTTCTGACACTCGGTTAAAATTTCCCACAGCCAGCTCCAGATTTTTTGCCTCCCGGTGCCGCCAGGCATTGATCAGGCTCCGCCTTTTGGAAAGATCATTGGCCACAACCCGGGAAGCCATCCTTACCAGGGCTCCCGTGACGGCGCCGCATCCGGCCCCCACTTCCAGCACGCTGGCCCCTTCCTTCATGGGAAACCAGTCTATAATATTTTCTCTCTGCTCCGACAGATGATACAGGATCGGCCATTTGGCCCGTTCCCGTATCAGTGCGGGGAACCGGTCGGCGCTGTTATGCTTTACAATGTCCAGCAGTTCCTCCTCCACATCCCCGTCGCTGTAGAGATCTTCCCCGTCATAGCAGTCAAGATTCAGACAAACTTCTCCTATTTTTTCTGTCATCCCGGCCTCCTTCTTATTGCTGCCCCTTCGCATCCTTTTCCCCGGGATACGTCACCCGGGCATTCATATCAAAAAATCCAACCGTGTCTTTGGTGGAAAACACTTCCATGAAGCAGGCGTCGTAAATCCTGTGATAGATCACCAGCTCGTCCATCTCATACCCGGTGCAGCCCAGAGAAAGAAGGTACTGCCCGCTCTGCAGATTCATCACCTGCTCAAAGCAGACCGTCACCCGGGTGCCCTCTCTCCCTTCCTCCAGGTTCTGATTTTCCAGAACCGTATTGGTGCCGGTGATTTCCGTTCCCTTTCTGTCCTTGATGGTATAGGCAAAAATAGGGTTTTTTATGTCTTTGTGAAACTGTACCTTCATCATGATCCGGAAGGGCTTCCCCTTGTCCAGGGAGGAAGTGATCATTCCCTTATGATCCACCAGGGCAAAGTCCACAATCTCCGCCTCCCGCTGTCCATAGTCGGACTGGTTCCGGTTTACCACCAGACTGTCCTTCCACACGGTTCCCTCCGGGGGAAGTTCTCCCTCCCCAACGGCTTCCGCCTCCTGAAAGTCCTCCCCATCCTCGTGGTACTGATGTGCCAGAATTTTCTTGTAAATATCCACCGCCTCGGCGCAGGACCCGGAAAATACCGGCTTTCCCTTATTCAGCAGAAGCGCTCTGTCACAGTATTTGATGATGCTTCCCATATCGTGGGATACAAAGATAATGGTTTTCCCCGCTTTTTTAAATTCCTCAAATTTCCGGTAGCACTTTGCCTGGAAAAAAATATCTCCCACGCTGAGGGCCTCATCCACAATCAGAATATCCGGCTCCACATTGATCGCCACCGCAAAGGCCAGTCTGGCAAACATGCCGCTGGAATAGGTTTTCACCGGCTGGTGGATAAAATCCCCGATCTCCGCGAAAGTAAGGATATCATCCAGCTTGGCTTCAATCTCCTGATCCGTAAATCCCATCATGGTTCCGTTCAGATACACATTCTCCAGTCCCGTGTATTCCGGGTTAAAGCCGGCTCCCAGCTCCAGCAGGGCGCTGATCTTACCGTTGATTTCCACCGTTCCCTCTGTGGGGCTTAAAACTCCGGTAATAATTTTCAGCAGCGTGGATTTTCCGGATCCGTTTGTCCCGATAATTCCCACGCACTCCCCCTGCTTTACCGTCAGGTTCACTCCCGCCAGGGCAAAATGATCCCTGTGGTAGCTTTTATGGGTGGGGGAAAGCGATTCCTTCAGCCGGTCCTTGGGTCTCTCATACAGTTTATATACCTTGCTGATATTTTTCAGTTCAATGGCATTTCGTTCCTTCATGGTGTTTTCACTCCTGCCTGTTTATCTGTACCGTTTAAATTTCCTGGGGCGCCTTTTTACAGCACATCTGAAAAATGTACCCGCAGTTTTTTGAATACCCGAAATCCAGCCCAGCCCAGCGCCAGTGTGACAGCCCAGAAATACAGCGTATATAGGCCTCTCTCCCAGAACCATACTCCGTTAATATAGCAGTCCCGGTATCCTTCCACCACATAGACGAAAGGATTCAGTTTGATCAGCTTCATCAGCAGAGGGTAGCCGCCCAGCATCTGGTTTAAGTCCCACATAATGGGGCAGGCCCACATCCACACCTGCAGCACGATATTCACGATCTGTCCGAAATCCCTGAAGAAGGGAACAATGGCTGAAGTCAGAAAGGACAGCGCCAGGGCGAAACAGAACGCGCAGAAAATATAATAAACGATCTGTATAAACTGCACAGGCGGGATCTTCCCGAACAGCACAAAAATCAAAAACACCAGCGCCACAAAAAACAGATGGACGAAAAGGGATGATACCACCTTTACCACAGGGAGAATGCTGATCTTAAACACGACCTTCTTTACCAGATAGGAGTATTCCATAAAACAGTTTGTGGCGTTGATCAGCGCCTCGGAAAAGAAAAACCAGGGGATAATGCCTGACGTCAGGGTCAGGGCATAGGGATAGCCCTCCCTGGAAGGAGCGGCCTTAAAGCCGTACTGAAATATGATGATATAGATTAAGATCGTCACAATAGGCTGCACAAAAGCCCACAGAATCCCAAAATAGGATCCTGCATATTTTGTCTTAAAGTCGTTCTTTGCCAGCTTCCAGATCATACGGCGGCTGGAAAGAAGTTCCTTCACTGTGTTCATTTATCTGCTCCCTTCATGCTGCGCTTCCGCTCATTATAGCATCTGCACCGGGCTGTTTCAACCCTGTCCCGGGCAATGGCCCTCTCAAAAATCTACGATAACAGAAATGCCCGGGCATACTTCCACACGCCATGGAGAGCGTAGCTGAGAAAGCACGCCGCTGCCTTCACCTTTCCAAATCCCATATAGCGGTAAACCAGGAAGGTCATTCTGGCAGATTTCAGTTTGTTCCCGGACTTGCCTCCCGCAGACAGCCTGTATCGCAGCAAAGGCTCATTGATGCCTGCCGCCGGCCCGTATTTTCCCAGAATCTTCAGCCAGGCAATATAATCCTCGTGGCTGTCCTCATGTTCCATGGGAAATTCCAGAGCCGCCTCTCTTTTCACGACCACGGAAGAACAGTTGATGCTGTTGTGGCGCAGAAGATCCCGGTAGGAGATGACGGCGGACACACCGATCACCCGGCCGGTCAGCTTCCCCTCCGGCGTCATCAGTTCCCGCCCGGTACAGCACAGCACGCTTCCCGTATCTTCCAGGAGCCGCAGCTGTTTTTTCAGCTTGCCCGGCGCCCAGCAGTCATCGGAATCCAGAAAAGCCACATACTGTCCTCTGGCCATGGCCACGCCCCGGTTGCGGCTTCCCGCCGCCCCCAGATTCTTCGGATTTTTCACATAGCAAACCCTCGGGTCTGCTGTGTACCGCTCCATCACCGTCTCAATCTCATCCCGGGAGCCGTCGTCCACCACAATCACTTCCAGGCTTCCCTCCTGGCTCAGAGCTGAGTCCAGGGCAAGGGGAAGGGTACCCGCATTATTATAAACCGGTATCACCACAGAAACTTCCGGCATCAGTCCTGATCCTGTCTCCTGGATTTCCGGTCTTTTTTCACAGCCGCTGTTGTCTGCCACTGTTCCACTCCTTCCGTATTCTCTTTCTGGAACAAAATCTTAACTGTAGTGGCAATCAGCTGCAGATCCAGAAAAAAGGAATAATTTTCTATATACGTCAGATCCAGTTTCAGCTTGTCATACGGGGTCGTATTGTACTTTCCGTAGACCTGGGCATACCCCGTAAGCCCCGCCTTCATCTTCAGCCGGTAGGAAAACTCAGGTATCTCTTCCTCGTAGAGAGCCGCAATCTCCGGCCGCTCCGGTCTGGGGCCCACCAGCGACATATCTCCCCTGATAATATTAAACAGCTGGGGCAGCTCGTCAAAATGGATATTCCGCAGCACTTTTCCCACCGGCGTTACGCGGCTGTCATTTTTCATGGCCAGACGGGCGCCGTTTTTCTCCGAATCCACCCGCATGCTGCGGAACTTATACACATGGAAAATCCTGCCGTTCTGCGTCAGCCTCTCCTGGGTATAAAACACCGGCCCTCCGTCATACAGTTTAATCAGAAGGGCAATCAGCACCATCAGAGGAGACAGCACCACCAGCATAAGCAGGGAAACCACCACATCAAAAACCCGCTTTATCGCCTGCTGCTCCACAGTCAGTCCCCGGTTGCGAAACAGCAGCAGAGGCGTGTCAAACATATGGATCTTCTCTGAACTCATAATCATAATGTCCGAAATTTTCGGTGAGCAGTAGCAGCGGATATTCTTTTCAAAGCAGTATTTCACCAGGAGATTTCTCTCATGGGAGGGCATATCCCCCACAATCACACCCTGGTAGTGAAGAATTCTTTCCTTAATATAGTCCATGCCGCTGCCCAGATAGACCGCCTCGCTGATCACATATTTGTCCTTCCTGGAAGAAATGTTTTTCAGCAGCTTCTCCGGATTATCGCTGTCGTAAATCATAATCACCTGTCTGGGCGGATAAATCCGGGTGTAGATCCAGCGCATGAAAATCACCCAGACAATTACAACCGCCAGGTTTACGGCAGTCAGGCCCAGCATGGGGCCTGCGTGGCTCATAAATTTCCAGCGCCCGATCAGTGCCAGCTGCAGGTAGGCAATCACATTGGTGCACACCACCGACAGGATCTGGGAGATAATCACGTCCAGCACCCGCATATAGCCCACCTTCAGCGCGCCGAACAGCTTGGACATAATATAGACGATCACTCCGTAGAGCACAATCAGCGCCCAGTGGCCCCGTCTCCAGTAGACAGATCCGATTACTTCCCGGAAGTTGTATTCCGTAAACCAGACATAGGCAAAATTAAAAGTCTGAAGGCCGATCACCAGCACGGAAGCCAGGAACATTACCAGCCGTTTGTATCGTTCTCTTTTTATCATTCCGCTCCACACCTTATCGCTTAATCTTTACCATTATAAAACACTTCCCTGCAAAACACAACCGAAAAAGCCCTTCTTTCCCCATTCCTCCATTGTCATCCCTTCCTCTTTCTGGTATAATACAGGTACCTGTTAAAGAGTCAATGAGGGAGGGATATTTATGCGTATGCGCAGGTTTTTACGCACAGTTATCCTTATGCTGTGCATGGCAGCTGCTCTGGCCTTTACGGCAGGAGCTGCGGAAAAGAAGGACAGCCAGTCCGCCGTTACCGCCAAGAAGGTTTCCGGAAAAACCTATCTTTACTACAAAGATACCGGGAAAAAGGTAAAAGGTCTCACAGGACTGCAGGAACTGCCAAAGGGTTCTAAAAATTATTATTACTTCCAGAACAATAAAGGCAGGATCTATGCTTCCGGATGGTTTAATAAGGGGAAAAATTACTACTACGCTTCCAAAAACGGCAAGCTGAAATCCGGCTGGCAGACCATCGGAAAGAAACGGTATTTCTTTAACCGGAAAACCCTGGTTCGCAGCACCGGCTGGAAGAATGTAAACGGAAAATACTACTATTTCAACAGCAAGGGCGCTCAGGTGACCAAGTGGCTGAAATGGAAAAAATATACATTTTATCTGGATCCGGCCAACGGACACGCCAGAACCACCGGCTGGAAAACCATAGACAAAAAGACTTACTATTTCAACAGCAAAGGCCGTATGCAGACGGGATGGTTCACCGTTAACGGCAAGAAATACTACGCCAACAAGAGCGGCGTCCGCAAAACCGGCCTTGTCACCATCAACGGAAAGAAATACTATCTGGACAAAAAAGACAACGGTGCCATGAAAACCGGCTGGGTCACAGTCAAAGGCAAGAAATATTACATGAGCAAGTCCGGCTCCAAAAAGGGGCAGGCGGTGACCGGCTGGATGACCTCCGGCAAATCCCGGTATTATTTCAACAGCAGCGGCGTTATGCAGAAGGGATGGCTGACGCTGGGCAACAAGAAGTACTATCTGAATCCCTCCAACGGAAAAATGGTGACGGGCAAGAAAACCATCAGCGGCAAGACCTATGATTTCGGGAAGAAAGGGTATCTCACCACCACCCCCACCGGAGCCTGGTCCATTAAGGTAAACCAGGGAACCAACGTGGTTACGGTTTACCGGGGCAGCACACCGGTCAAAGCGATGCTCTGCTCCGTGGGATTAAACGGCGCCACCCCCAACGGAACCCGCTACATCACCGACAAGCTGCGCTGGCATGAACTGATGGGCCCCTCCTGGGGACAGTACTGTGAGCATCTGAGCACATCCCCCAACAGCGTGTGGTCCAGCTATCTGTTCCACTCCGTGCCCTACAACCGGTACCGGGATCCCCGCTCCATGAGCGCCAGCGCCTACAACATGCTGGGCCAGGCGGCTTCCCACGGCTGCATCCGGCTGAATGTGGAATCCGCAAAATATATTTATGACAATGTTCCCATCGGGACAAAGGTAACCATCTTCCGGGGCACCAGCGCCAACGATCCGCTGGGCAAACCTTCCCTGAAGAAAATCCCGTCCTGGCAGACCTGGGATCCCACAGACCCCAATATCTGACGCACTTACGAAAAACAGGGTGCTGCTTTATCATGAATTTCATGATTTTGCAGCACCCTGTTTTCATTTAAATGTACATGCAAAGAAATATTCCAAAAAGAAGTCCCTTTGTTTCTGTCTTTTACTGACCGTCCAGATTCTCTCCCAGAAACAGGGTAAGCTCCTCCATAGCCCTCTCCTCCTCCGGTCCGTCACAGATCAGGTCTATCTCCGTGGACGTGGTGATCTGGGCGCTGAGGACGCTGAGGACGCTCTTCAGGTTAAAATGCTTCTCTCCCACCACCATCTCCACCCGGCAGGGATACTCCTGGGCCTTCTGGCAGACCTGTCCTGCCGGCCGCAGATGAAGGCCGCTGTGATTATAGATTGTAATCGTTTTTCTTACCATAGCTGTCACTCCGTTTCCGTCATCGGTTCTGTGTCCTCCGGCTGCTTCTGGGAATTTACCATAATCGTCACCTCCGAGGCCAGCTCATAGCCTTCCGGAAGTTCTACCGTAACCGGCAGTTCATAGGTTCCCTCCTGGGCGCAGGGCGTCAGATCCACCGTGAGTTTCACATCCTCCGCCTTCAGGTCTTCCGCGTCTCCGTTCAGCGCATGTACCGTGATGGCGATCATATCCGCCGGCGTCACCACCAGGGTCATATTTTCCGGACGGTTCAGCAGCTCCACATCTCCCAGGGGGATGCTCAGCGTTTCGTCTCCCGCCTTTTCAATCTGAATCTCTACCACCACCACGGAATCCGTATCGCCTGCCAGTTTCAGCCCGCTTATTTCCGCCAGAGTGGCAGTCAGATCAATCTCCTGGCTGATATTTTCCGAAGCGCCCTCCACGGAAACCGGATCCGCGATTTCCAGGGTTCCATCCAGCCGTTCCAGGGCTTCCTCTGTTCCCGCCAGGCTGACGGCAGAGGGAACGGTTTCCACGCCGGCTATCTGATAGCCGGGCGCCGGTGTCCCCTGGGTTTTCACCGAAAGAGCCACATCCGTCACCGTTCTCCACAGGTCCACTTTCACATTGACGCTGCGGTCGTTGATTACCACTCCGTTTGTATCCTTAAATTCCAGGGAATTCAGCTGATTCTCATTCAGCTCGTCTCCGTTTTTATCATACACCCGCAGGGTTGACGCAAGCGTTGTATCTTCCCGCAGGCCTCCCACATTGACTGTGGCCACCACCTGATTGATAATGTTAATCACAGACTGGGGACCGGCAATATAGATGCTTCTGCCCGGCTGCACTTCCGTGGTTCCCACCGCATGTCCATCGGCAGGCATCCCGGATGTGGAAACGGAAACCACAAATGCCTGCTCCACCTTATCCTCCAGGGTCACCTTCAGGGAGGAGGGAGATATTTCGATCTCATCCCAGGTCACCGCTGAATTCGTGCAGGTTACCGTCAGCGGCACCGTATTCATATCCGTCAGATTTTCCAGATCCGCCTCCACATAGAAGTCCGCTCTGGACAGACGCTCCAGTGTTCTGCGCCGCTCCGTCACCTTCAAATTCACTGTGCCGCTGCCGTCCAGTTCCACCACTTTTCCTATGTCCGCCACGCTGTCCTGATTGATCACATTGATGGGAACCGCGGTAAACAGGGATGACTTCACCGGATTATTGGTGTTTGTCACCAGGATCCAGATCAGAAACGCTATGGCCAGGGCAATCAGCTTCAGAGCAAGATTGCCTGTCATTTTATTAAAAAATGTCTTACCCTTCATGTCTCGTCCGCCCTTTCCACAGCTTAAATCTTCTGGAAACCACCGACTTGTTCTGGAGTACCGTCAGCCGCTGGCGCAGCTCATCCGCCGTGACATTCCGGTCCAGCTCTCCCCGGTAAGCGATGGAGATATATCCGGTCTCCTCAGAAACCACAATCGTCAGGGAATCCGTCACTTCACTGATTCCCACCGCGGCTCTGTGCCGGGTTCCCAGTTCTTTGCTCAGGTTCATATTATCGGACAGCGGCAGATAACAGGTGGCCGCCGTGATCCGGTCTCCCCGCATAATAACCGCTCCGTCATGGAGAGGGGTGTTGTGCTCAAAAATATTAATCAGAAGCTGGCTGGTCAGAAGCGCATCCACCTTGATGCCCGTGCGCTCATACTCTTCCAGCGTCTCATTCTGCTCAATCACAATCAGGGCCCCTGTTTTTACCTTGGCCATCTCCACCGTTCCCTTTACCAGTTCGTTGATGGTCTTGTCACTGAAAAGTTCCTGCACGGAGCGCATGTTGTCCAGAGGCAGGATGCTGGATATAAAACGCTTCTCTCCCAGCTGCTCCAGCACTTTGCGCAGTTCCGGCTGAAAAACCACCACTGCCGCCGTAATCACGATGGTCAGCGCATGGTTGACAATATAAATCAGGGTATCCATCTGCAGGATATATACAATACCCACGCAGATCACAATGGTCAGAATGCCCTTCAGCAGCGTCCAGGCCCTGCTGTCTTTGATCCAGACCAGAAGTTTATATACCAGAAACGCAAGAATTATAATTTCCAGAATATCCGTTGGTGTAATCGAGATAGTCGGAAATCTAAGCCATGTCAGATGACTTGTAATCCAAGATCGTAGGGAACCCATCTGTGTCATCTCCTCCTTGCCCCCGCTTTGGGATCTTCTCCCCTCTCATTCCGGGAAAAGTCCAGCTTGGGCACCGCCTTCACATAGTAATAATATTCATCGTCCTCAAACTGCAGATACTCTGTCTTTTTATAATCCAGGGCAAAACAGAAGTCCTGAAGGAGCAGGCCCGCGGCTGCTCCCAGCAGTATATCCGCCCCCAGCAGCGCCAAAGAAGCCGTCCGTCCCAGCCAGAAATACTCCAGCACCCGGAAAACCGTATAGACCAGCACCCCGGCCCCTGTTCCCCATCCCCAGCAGAAGCGGACAGGAAGGCGGCGTATCAGATAAACTGTCAGGCACACCGCGGACAGGATCACCGCATCCATCAGCATCTCCTGATTCAGGCAGAGCAGCCGGAGCATTTCCGGTATCCGGTTCAGCGCTTCCCCGCTAAATCCGTCGGTGAAGCTGTCATTTTGAAGCAGCTGCATGGAGCCGTAATACGCCAGAGTCCCCAGTGAAATCCCCGCCATGCTGCCGGGCCCTGCCAGCAGACCGCAGACTACGGGTACGCACAGGGGAACTCCCAGCCCCAGGCTCAAACCGGCACAGATAACCGTAAATGCCTGGCCGGGAATAAAACACAGGTACAGCAGCAGCGCTGTCAGAAGCAAAACGCCGCCCAGCAGGCCGCCTGGCAGGGAATGCTGCAGAAATCCCGCTTCCAGGCACACGGCAGACAGAAGAAGCAGCCCGCTGCCCGGAAGGAGGGAACAGATGGCAGCCAATAGCACTACGGCCGCCGGCTGTCCGAAAAATACTCCGCTTCCTGCGGCTGCCTGAATCCCCCACAGTACCGCAAAAGCCAGAAAAAATTTTACAGCGGCTTTTACATACCCCTCCCAGGAAGAGTAAAACGCTGTCAGCCGCCGCTTTATCCTGATCCGGAATCTCATGGGGCAGTCCCCCTTATCTCCTGCAGCCTGGCAAGATTTTCTTCATACTCCAGAGCCAGCTCCAGGCTCCGGTGGTAGCGGGAAACCGCTGCCAGTCCGGTTATCAGAAGCGTAACCAGCAGTACGGTCAGATAAGCGGTGAGAATCCCTATACCCAGCAGACCTGCCTGTCCGCCCGTCGCCACGGCCAGAATAAAGTCCGTGCGGCATACGGCCCAGAGCCCCAGAACCGCCAGAAAGACGGCGCTTATGCGCAGTCCGTTTTTTACCATGGGGATCCCGATATAGTCGCTTTTATAGCTTTCTCTGATCTGTTTCACTTCCCGCCCGTTTTCTTTCTCCAGTATGGCCAGACGAATCATCCGTTCTATCTCTTCCTGCCTGGGCATGGTGTCACCTTTCCTTTCACAGTCTCGGCCATCCCGGCATCCTGCCGGTCTTGTGCTCATTATAGCATATGAAAACTTCCGTGCATACCTTTTATTTTCCTTTTCCGGTGCACAGCGCCAGAAAATAAATGCGTTTTATCCCCTCATTCTCCAGCGTCCGGGCAATCTCATCCATGGTGGCTCCGGTGGTATAGATGTCATCAATCAGAAGCACCGGTTCCCGCAGAAGGCTTCCTTTTTTCACGGAAAAAGCCCCCCGCAGATTTCGTTTTCTCTCCCGGACATCCAGATCTTTCTGAGGCAGGGTAAACCGGTTTCTTGTCAGGCTGCGCGCATCCACCGAAATTCCGGTAAGCTTTCCCAGTTTTTCTGCCAGAATACGGCTCTGATCAAATCCTCTCTCCCGCCGTTTCCCCGGATGCATGGGAACCGGCATCAGCACGGCGGGACGGATCCTGTCCATAAAATCTTTTCCGGCCCGGGCCATGGCCCAGGCATAAAAATCCAGGTACTCCCGCTTATTTTCAAATTTCATCCTGTGTACGGAATGCCGGAGCTCTTTTTCATACAGAAAGATGCTCCGTCCCTCCGTGAAGTGATGCCTGCCCGTTTCGCAGTCCGGACAGTATTCCTGTTCCCGGCGCGTCAGGGGTTTCCCGCATTTTTTACACAGCGGCTCCCGGATATAGGGCAGCTTCCTGCCGCACTCTTCGCACACCAGCTTTTCCTTTCTGTCCAGTATTTTCTGGCAGATGGGACAGCGGCGCGGATACAGAAGCTCTAAAAATTCCTCTGCCGCCGCCCGCAGCCATTTCATATTTTCTGTTTTCATTTTTCGTACCGGCTCTCTCCCGGACGATTCCTTTTCTTTCTGCCTGTTCCTGTCTGTTTCACCGTTTCTCAGTTTTTGTCCGGCTGCAGTTCTCCCAGTTCCCGCATCCGCACAGCCAGGGTGGTGTAGCGTTTCTGCTCTGTCCCGTTGTCAATCATCTGTTCAAAAACGCCGGGATCGCCTACCAGCACCACACAGCTTTTGGCCCTGGTCACCGCGGTATACAGCAGGTTCCGGTTCATCAGCATTCTGGGACCCGCAAGCAGGGGCAGCACCACAGCCGGATACTCGCTTCCCTGGGATTTGTGAATCGTCACCGCATAAGCCAGTTCCAGTTCCTCCAGCCCGCTAAAAGGATATTCCACATAGCGTCCCTCGTCAAACTCCACCGTCAGCCGTTCCGTATAGCCGTTTATCTCCCGGATCACGCCCATGTCTCCGTTAAACACGCCCATGCCCCGGTCCACCGGTATCCCGTACTTTCCCCGGACTTCCCATTCGATCTGGTAATTGTTCCGGATCTGCATCACCTTATCCCCTTCCCTGAACAGGTTGTCTCCCCTGAGATATTCCTTCTTGTCAGGGCCGGGAGGATTCAGGTATTCCTGCAGGATCCGGTTGAGCCGCTCTACTCCCAGAAGCCCCTTTCTGGTAGGCGTCAGCACCTGTATCTCATTCGGCTGGGCATGTACGTACCGGGGCATTTTATCCCGCACTAGCTGAATGGCGATGCTGATAATCACATTGGCATCGCTGCGCTTTAAAAAAAAGAAATCCCTGCTTTTATTGTCCAGCGTCACATGCTCGCCCCGGTTGATTTTGTGGGCATTTACCACAATATCGCTCTGGCTGGCCTGGCGGAAAATTCTGGTAAGCCGCACCACGCGGCACTGTCCGGAGGCAATGATATCCCGGAGCACGCACCCCGGCCCTACGGAAGGAAGCTGATTGACGTCTCCCACCATCACCAGGCGGGTTCCCACCGTGATTGCCGACAGGAGCGCATGCATCAGATAAATATCCACCATAGACATCTCATCCACAATGATCACATCCGCCTCCAGGGGATTCTCCCCGTTCCGTCCGAAAGCGCTGGAAGTATCCGGGCCGCCGGACACCTCCAAAAGCCGGTGGATGGTCCTGGCCTCGTAACCGGTGGCCTCCGTCATCCGTTTGGCCGCCCTTCCCGTGGGAGCCGCCAGCGCTATCTCAAAGCCTTCCTCCTGGAAGTAATCAATCATCGTATTGATCGTAGTGGTTTTCCCTGTGCCGGGTCCTCCTGTCAGCACGGTCAGACCGCACCTTACAGCCTCCAGCACCGCTTCCCTCTGCTTTTCATCCAGCACCGTACCGTTTTTTTTCTCAATCCGCCGGATTTTTTCCATCACCTTTTCCCGGTCAATCTCACCGGTTACATTCAGGTCGTGAAGCATCTTCGCCGTATTCAGCTCCAGATAATAGCTGGAAGCTGCATAGACCAGAACCTGTTCCCCCTCCGACCGGAGGATAATCTTGCGCTCCACCGCCATATCCCGCAGCCGGTCATCCATATCTTCCGGCACAATTCCCAGCAGCTGGGAGGTTCTGGAGAGCAGTTCTTCCCGGGGAAGATAAATATGGCCCTCCCCGGAGGCCTGCTGCAGCACATAAAAAATACCGCTTCTGACACGGAAATCCGAATCCGCCTGGATCCCTGCCCGGCGGGCGATCTCATCCGCGATCCGAAAGCCCACTCCCTCCAGGTCGTCCGCCATGCGGTAAGGATTTTCCCGAATCACGCGGTAAATCTCCGTCCCGTATTTCTGATAAATCTTTACTGCCAGAGCAGTGGAGATCCCGTACTGCTGCAGGAAGATCATGGCCTCCCGCATATCCTTCTTCTCCTCCACCTGGCCGGCAATCTCCCGGGCTTTCCGCTCGCTGATGCCCTTGATCTCCGCCAGCCGCTCCGGCTCCCTCTCTATAATCCGAAAGGTATCCGCCCCGAACCGGCGCACAATCCGGGCAGCCAGCGCGCTGCCCACTCCCTTAATGGCCCCGGAGCCCAGATACCGTTCCATGGCCACCGCGTCCTCCGGCTGTTTCTCCTCATAGGATTCAATGACAAACTGATCTCCGTAGGTGGCATGTTCCGTATAATGTCCCCGGGCCTGGATCAGTTCTCCCTCTCCCAGAAAAGGAAGAGTCCCCACACAGGTAATCTCCTCCTCACCCGCCACCAGGTTCAGCACCGTGTAGCCGTTATCGCTGTTCCGGTAAACAATATGATCCACATATCCTTCCAACACTTCCATCTTCTGTGCCCCGATCCGTCAACTAGTCTTCCTCCGCATTTTGGGGAGCGGTGGTCAGTTCCACGTAGAGTCCCGTTCCCACAGCTACCGCTGTCATGGGATCCTCCGCGGTCACGGTATTGACCCCTGTTTTGGCTTCAATCAGTTCTTCCAGCCCTCCCAGAAGAGCGCCGCCGCCTACCAGCACAATGCCCCGGTCTACCACGTCCGCCGCCAGTTCCGGCGGAGTGCGCTCCAGCACGCTGTGGACAGCGTCCACAATCTGTCCCACCGTGTCCTTTAAGGCCTCCCTGGTATCCTCCGATGTGATCCTCACCGTTTTGGGCAGTCCCGTCACCAGATCCCGGCCGTTTACCTCCATGGACGTTTTCTCCGGCCTTTCAAAGGCGGTGCCGATATGAATCTTTATCTCTTCCGCAGCCTGTTCTCCGATCATCAGGCCGAAGGTATTTTTCACGTATTTTACAATGGCCTCGTCAAAATCGTCTCCTCCGATTTTAAGAGACTGGCTCACCACGATTCCGTTGATGGACAGAATCGCCACATTGCAGGTTCCGCCGCCGATATCCACAATCATGTTTCCGCTGGGCCTTGAAATATCAATCCCCGCGCCGATAGCGGCCGCAATCGGCTCCTCCACCATATGAACCTCTCTGGCTCCCGCCTGGTAGGTGGCGTCCTCCACTGCCTTGCGCTCCACCTCCGTAACGCTGGTAGGCACGCAGATGCTTACCCGGGGCTTTCTGAAAGACAGTCTTCCCTGAGCCTTCTGAATAAAATAGCGCAGCATCTGTTCTGTCACCATATAATCGGAGATAATGCCGTTTTTCATGGGGCGCACCGCCACAATATTTCCCGGCGTACGGCCCAGCATCAGTCTGGCTTCCTCCCCGATGGCTTTTATCTTATCATTATCCCGGTCAAAGGCCACCACTGACGGTTCCTTGAGCACCACGCCCTTGCCTCTGACATAAACCAGAATGCTGGATGTTCCCAGATCAATTCCGATATCTGTACCTGCCATATAATCCCCTTTCTTCTTTCCGGTATGTTTTTATTCCCCTCATCATCCACATTATACGAAAAATGAAAGAGGCTGTAAAGGAAAAATCCTCTCAGCCTCCCTGTCTCTTTTCATCTTCTTATTCTCTGTGTATCCGGCCTGTTCTCCTTCGCAAAACCAGGATCAGCACCAGGGATACCGCTGCCAAAACAATGGAGAGCAGCTGGGATACAGGCAGGTTCACCACCGGCAGCAAAAGCTGATCCGTGCGCAGCCCTTCAATCCAGAATCGCCCGATCCCGTACAGAAGAAGATAATACAGAAAAATCTCTCCGTTAAATTTTTTCAGTCCCTTCAGGGTTATCACCAGAAGAACCGCCAGCACCCCCAAATTCCACAGGGACTCATACAGAAACGTGGGGTGTACCTGGATACAGGCGATACCGTTTTCCACTACCTGATGGCTCAGCATCTCCTCCGTTACCTCCGAAGCCCGCACCGCGTCCAGAGGCAGCCGCATGGCCAGCAGATTATCGGTATACCCTCCGAAGGCCTCCCGGTTAAAAAAGTTTCCCCAGCGGCCGATGCTCTGTCCCAGCACCAGCCCCAGACAGGCTGTATCTACCAGCAGCCCGTAACTCAGCTTTTTCACCTTTCCATAAACCAGGCAGGTAAGCACACCTCCGATGACACCGCCGTAAATGGCCAGTCCGCCTCCCCGGAAGCTGAATATCTCTGCCGGATGTTCGCTGTAGTAATCCCAGGAAAAAATCACATAGTAAACTCTGGCACAGATGAGAGCCACCACAATGGCAATCAGAGCCAGATTAAAATAGTCATCCGGATTCTGCCCTATCTTTTTCGCGGCCCACATGGCCAGATACAGCCCCGCCACCATTGCGGCGGCGATCACAATGCCGTAAAAATATATCTCAAATCCAAATATGGAAATACTGCGGCCTACATGAGAAAAAGTAAGCCCCAGGTTTGGAAAACTGATCATGGTGTGCTTCCTCGTTTAACGCAGAAAATTTAAATAAAATTCTATTTTTGCAGCTGGCGGGAGCGGTTCTGGCAAACATGTTGATTTTTGAGGTTTGCTGCGCCGTCTATTTATGGGGCGAAAATCAAAACTCGCCTCCAAAGAGGCTCAGACATATGATTTTCGCCCACACTATGCTCGCAAACCCTTCAAAAATCTTCCAATCGTTTGCTTGGAACCGCTCCCTCACAGCTGCAAAATACGAATCATCCTTTATTTAAATTTTCCTGATATTTTAAATGAAACCCTTTCCTAACAGACCGCCTTCTTCGAAGGCTTTCCGCTGCTTCCTCCTGCTTCTTCCGCACAGCAGGCCGCAGAACGCCTTCTTCGAAGGCTTTCCGCTGCTTCCGCAGCTCTTCTGCGGCTGAGGGGGCGTTCCGCCCCCTCTCAAACTGCAAAAGCAGTCTGTCTCACACAAGTGTGGACATCCTGCTTTTCCACTTTTCCTGCTGTGCGGAACTGGTGTTACACGTTGAAGCGGAAGAGGATGACGTCTCCGTCCTGTACGACGTAGTCTTTTCCCTCCAGGCCTACCAGGCCTTTTTCTCTGGCTGCCGCCAGTGAACCGCATTCCAGCAGATCTTTATAGTTTACCACCTCGGCCCGGATAAATCCTCTCTCAAAATCAGAGTGAATCTTTCCTGCTGCCTGGGGCGCTTTCGTTCCCTTTTTAATTGTCCAGGCTCTGGTCTCTGTTTCACCTGCCGTCAGAAAGCTCATCAGGCCCAGCAGATCATAGCTGGCGGCAATCAGTTTTTCCAGTCCCGACTCCTTCAGTCCCAGATCCTCCAGGAACATGGCTCTCTCGTCCTCATCCAGCTCGGAAATCTCTTCCTCAATCTGGGCGCAGATCACAAACACGCCGCTGCCGCTCTCTCTGGCATATTCCCGCACTTCCTGCACATAGCGGTTTCCGGCGCCGTCATCCGCCAGATCATCCTCCCCCACGTTTGCCGCGAATATCACCGGCTTGCAGGTCAGAAGATTGTAGGACGCCAGCCATTCCTGTTCTTCCTCATCCTCTGTCGCAAAGGTAATGCCCAGCTTTCCCGCCTCCAGATGTGCCTGTATCCGCTTCTGCAGTTCCAGTTCCTTGGCCTGGGTCTTATCATTTCTGGCCGCTCTGGTTGTCTTGGCGATTCTTCTCTCCAGAATCTCCAGATCAGAAAAAATCAGTTCCAGATTAATCGTCTCAATATCCCGCACCGGATCTACGCTGCCATCCACATGGATCACGTTGCTGTCCTCGAAGCAGCGCACCACATGAACGATGGCGTCCACCTCCCGGATATTGGCCAAAAACTGGTTGCCCAGTCCTTCTCCCTTGGATGCTCCCTTTACCAGTCCGGCAATGTCTACAAATTCAATCACTGCCGGTGTCACTTTGGCGGAATGGTACAGATCCGCCAGGAGCTTCAGCCTCTCATCCGGCACTGCCACCACGCCCACATTGGGATCTATGGTGCAGAAGGGATAGTTGGCCGACTCGGCTCCCGCTTTGGTCAGCGAATTAAACAGTGTACTTTTGCCTACATTCGGCAGTCCCACGATTCCTAATTTCATCTCGTTTATACCTATCTGAGGATCCCTGCTGCCTCCGCGGCTTCCCGGGCCTCAGCCTTTCTGTTTATTCAGGGTTTTGCCCCGTATCTGATGTCCTACATCAATTTACACGATTTTGGCAAATTAATCAATGGTTTTCTTTTCTCCCATATGTCTGCTGAGCCATCGAAGGCCTCTGTTCACATTATGGTATTTCAGGAAAGCTTCATAATGCTTTACACTATCATATTTTTTCTGCAGATCCGCCCGTTCCTGCCGCAATTCTCTGCTTTTCTGATCTAAATCCTGCCGCAGATCCAGATATCCCTGATGCAGCTGAGCCAGCCGGTCTGCCTGTTCCTGATGATCTGCCGCGAAAAAAGGCTTTAACGCAGAGGGAAGAGACAGTTCTTTTATTTTCTGATCATAAGGCGGATTATCTTCCAGCGGAGTCCCAAAAATATGCTCTAATCCGTTTTTCTCTAAAAAATCTCTGTAGTTTTCAAACCGCTCTTTATGTCCCTCATAGACCCTGCTGTAATCTGCTTTTTCATAAAAATCAAAAATATTGTCATCCTCTTTCAGATCCCTGTAATCAATGTGAGGAATATGGTGATACTGAGCCAATTCCGCAATACGGTAATCCGAAACCACTATAAAGCAGGGAGTCCCGGATAAAACTGCCGTAATATTTCCGTGTATCCGGCTGCCAAAACTAAAATCTTTTCCTTTCATATATTCAAACCAGGAAGACATATTAAGGAATGACCGAGCTTTTCCGGCAAGATACCAGGGATGATCCGCACGGCTTGGATATCCCTCCGGAATTCTTTTATATTTTCCGTCCGGAAGCGGAACACCGTAATACATCAGGCGTATTTCATCCGTAACCTGCGGAACATAGTGAAAATTTTCAAAATACCCGACATTTCTGTAGATAAAACGGTGTATCTCTTCCGGCAGATCCATCTTCCAGTTTACACTGACGGCTGAATTTTTATCCAGCTCCTTCGGATTCATTTCCGGCAGCTTATCTCCATACCAGAACATGGAGGGGCAGCCGATTACGCAGTGATCCCGGCTCTCCTTAAAACCCAGGCGTGTAAGATAATCCGATGTCACCTGTCCCCGGGTCCCTATCATCACGGACTTTTCCAAAATAGCTTTTACAAATTCCGTAACCGTCTCATCAAACACATTTACTTTGTCCGGCGAATTTCTCAGCGGCGTCGAGATGCCGACTCCTACTACCACACACGGAATTTTTAACTGTCTGACAAATTCTGTAATCTTCTTTAGCCGATGCTGAAAAGAAATACGAAACGCATTCGCAAAAGGCAGTACCACACAGTCATACTCACAGTTGATCCGCTCCAGATTTTCCGGGGTCAGATCTTTAGCTGTATTTATTGTATGGATCTCTGTATGGTCTGTCATCAAAGCGCGCATCACACTGTTGGCAAATACCATATTCCCCGCATTCGTGCCAATTCCATCCTTCCTCAAAATATCCAGCGGACTCCAATTATCAAACGGCGACATATGCGCCCTGATCAGTATCTTTTTCATTTCTGATTGACTATACCCTTTCTGCCTGATCTGAAGATGCCCTCAGCACCCTATATCAATTTACATGATCTTTTTACTTTTTTCAACGGGTTCACACATATATTTCTTCTCTGTTATAAAAACTGTTCCAGAAGCTGCCTTACAGATGCACTCTATTGCAAGGTCAGTTCTGGAACAGTTTCACATTTCATATTTAATTTGCTTCTTTGCCTGCAGAAACAGTCTGCAAAAAATCAGTCGTCATCGTCCCGGTCGTATCTGTCATCATCATCGTCGTCATCATCCCGGTCGTATCTGTCGTCATCATCATCGTCATCCCGGTCCCGGATCACGTTGATCTTGTAGGTAATGGTCTTTTTATTCTTGCTGTTATAACAGGATACATACGTCGTTCCGGTGCGCCTTGCCTCCAGTTCAACCTCATCATCCGTGATATCCCGGTCATCAAACCGCAGGATATTTGTGTTGTGAATCTTCCATTTCAGATCATTGTCTTTAAGACCGCTGGTCTTTTTCACTTTCAGTTCAAAATCATCTCCCAGCTCTACCGTCCGGGTGGCCGCTCCTACTCTGGAAAAGGCGTAGGAATATTTTCTCTTCACCACTTTGATCTTGTAATTAATTTTCTTTTTGGTCTTCCGGTTATAACAGGTTACATAGGTAGTACCGGTCTTTTTCGCCTCCAGCTCCACCTCGTCGTCCGTAATATCCCGGTCGTCAAATTTCAGAATGCTCTTTTTCTGTATGCTCCATTTCAGGTCATTGTCCTTCAGCCCGGCGGTTTTTTTCACCTTCAGTTCAAAATCGTCTCCCACGTAAACGGTTCTGGTGGCTGCCCCCACTCTGGAGAAAGCGTAGGAATATTTCTTTTTCACCGCTTTAATCGTGATCGTATCATACTTTTTGGTGCCCCGGATCCGGCATCTCACCTTCGCGGTACCTGCTTTTACGGCGCGGATTTTGATATCGTCATCGTACCGGTCATTGTCCGCAAATTTTACAACATTCTTTCCGCTTACAATGGTCCAGTACAGATAGTCGTCCTCCGCATAGTGGGGCGTCATCTTCGCCTCGATTTCGTAAGTATTTCCCACATAAACGGTCTTGGATGACTTTGCGATACTCACTCTTTTAGGCTTTACATTTTTAGCCTGGGCCGTCAGCGCCCCCAATCCCATCATCATGGCCAATGTCGTAAATAAAATCGTTTTTACTGCTTTTTTCTTGATCATGGTCTTTTCTCCTCCTTCCTGTTTATGGTAAAATAATACAACGCCAAAATTAAAACATCATTAAAATACGGAGGAAAATGCAGATTTATGAAAATTTTGCTTGTGGAGGATCAGAAAGATCTGCGGGAAATTCTGGAGAAGCGGCTGAAAAAAGAATATTCGGTAGATTCCTGCGAGGACGGGGAGGAGGCGCTGGATTTTCTTTCCGTATACAGTTATGATATCGTTCTGCTGGATATTATGCTGCCAAAGCTGGACGGAATGGAAGTGCTCCGGCGGATGCGCCAGAGGGGGATGGATACGCCGGTGCTGCTTCTGACAGCGAAAAACGATATCAAAGACCGGGTACTGGGACTGGACAGCGGAGCGGATGACTATCTGGTAAAGCCCTTTTCCTATGAAGAGCTGCTGGCCCGGATCCGGGTGCTGACCAGAAGGCAAACTGCTCACCGCACTTCCCGGCTTCAGCTGGGAGACCTGGTGATTGATACAGCCAATAAATCTGTCTCCCGGGCCGGAAATCCCATTGTCCTCACCGGAAAGGAATTTCAGCTTCTGGAATTTATGATGCATCATCCCAATATGCTTCTCACCAGAGATCAGCTCGCACAGCGGGCCTGGGACAGTTCTTTTGAAGGCGGCTCCAATATCGTGGATGTTTACATCCGTTATCTGAGAAGAAAAATTGACGACAACTACGAACATAAAATGATCCGCACCATACGCGGACAGGGGTACCGGCTGGAGGGGCCTGAAGTATGAAAAAAATGAAACTGCATTCCATTAAGCTGAAAATCACCTGCTGGTATACCTTTGTTCTCACCCTGGTTTTTATCTTTGTGCTGGGCGGCATTTTCATGTCCTCGGAAATTTACAGCGAAGAAATGATCCGGGAGGAACTGCTGGACGAGGTCAAAGATCTGGAAGAAGAAATGATGCGCTATCCGGAGCATTTTCCCCGGCAGGATTATGTGTCCTATTACGATGACGGCGTACTTCTGAGTATTTATGATGAAAATTTCCAGTATATCAATGGGGTTGTTCCCGACAATTTTTCTCTGGATACTCCCTTTACGGAAAAACAGATTCAGACGGCCACCCGAAGAAATGATACCTGGTTTGTCTGCGACAACCGGATCACCCTCCCCGACGGATCAGATCTGTGGATCAGGGGCATTCACTCTCTCAGCTCCGTTGTGCTGATGATTCAGCGTCTCAGGGTACTGGCCGGTTTCGCCGTCCCCCTTCTGATACTGTTTACCGCCTTTATGGGATACCGGATTATTATGCGGGCCCTTCATCCTGTGACAGTCATCACCGACACAGTCAACAGAATCACCGACTCCTCAGACCTTTCCCTGCGGCTTCCTGCCGCTGCGGGAAAAAATGAATTCTCCAGTCTGTCTGAAACCTTCAATAAAATGCTGGATCATCTGGAGCAGCAGTTTCTTAGGGAACAGGAGTTTTCTTCCGACGCAGCCCATGAACTGCGCACCCCGGTATCTGTCATCCTCTCCCATACGGAGTATGCTCTGGCGGAGCTTTCTCTTTCCCCCGAGGCCCGGCAGGAGTTTGCCTGCATTCAGGAAAAAGCGCTGCAGATGTCCCATCTGGTATCCCTGCTGTTAAATATTGCCCGGGCCGAAAGCAGCGGGTTTCATCCCTCCTTTGAGGAGGTAGATCTGCAGATCGTAGCGGAAGCCGCCGCGGATGAGCTGCTGGAAAAAGCCGAAAAAAAGCAGATCCGTGTGGATGTGCAGAATTTCATGCTGCCCCCTGTCATGCAGGGAAATACCGAGCTTCTCTCCCGTCTCTTTATCAATCTGATCGACAATGGTATCCAATACGGGCATACCGGCGGCTATGTCCGTGTTTCTCTGGAGCAGCGCGGCGCAAATGTCCGCATCTGTGTGGAAGACAACGGCATTGGCATTCCGGAAGATAAGCTGGATAAAATCTGGAACCGTTTTTACCGGGCGGAAGCCAGCCGTTCCGTCTCTCCTGGATTTGGCCTGGGACTTTTTATTGTAAAGTATATTGTAAAATGTCATGGCGGCTCCATATCCGTGGAAAGCCGGGTGGGACAGGGAACTTCTTTTCAGATTTTGCTGCCCCTCTCTCAGTCTTCTGCTTCTGCATAACAATATTTAAAAATTTTTATTTTATCTGTATAACTCTCCGAAATCTGCCCATACTATGAGTAATCCCGGAGGAACTTCACAGAGAGAACTTCACCGGGAGGAACGTTATCATTGAATCCCCCTTCAAAGATAACCGTACAAAAGAGAAAAATACTACTTATCCTCCCCTTATAAAAAGTCCCGCGGATGTGCAACGGCGCACGCCCGCGGGACTTTAATGCTGCTCTTATTCAATTCTGTGTCCGTGATTTGCCCATCAGGTCATCCATCACTTCTTTTACCGTACCGATACGGTCCTCCTGCCAGGTATTGGCTCCACAGAAAATAAGGCCGTCTTCCAGATTTCCCTTCACCGCGTTGATCAGCGCCTGGGTAATGCAGTAAGGCGTGGTTTTCGGATCACAGGTTTTCAGGCACTGGAAACACCGTTTGGGCGGTATACGGCCGGAGCAGGTTTTTTCTATAAAGCTGTTCCGGATGGCTCTTCCCGGCATCCCCACCGGACTTTTTACAATTACAATATCCTCCTTTTTACAGTCCACATAGGCCTGTTTAAAGCGAATATCCGCATCGCATTCCCGGGTAGTGACAAACCGGCTGGCCACCTGAATGCCGTCCGCTCCCAGCCTGCGCTGATGCTCCATATCCTCATGGGTGCGAAGGCCGCCGGCTGTAATTACAGGAATATAGCGCTCATGCTCTCTTCCCCAGTCCCGCAGAAACTCTATAATCCCTCTGATTTCCTCATCAAATTTCCGGCTCAGGAAGGATTTTTTAACCGCAGGATCCGCAGGATCCTTTGTTCCCCTACTGCAGGCTTCCTCCTCTGCCGCAGCCCGGGCGGTTTCTTTGTCAAAACCCAGATGGCCTCCCGCCAGAGGGCCTTCCACCACTACCGCGTCCGGCAGCGCCCTGTACCTGGACCACCAGCGGCGGCAGATGACCCGGGCCGCCTTCAGGGAAGACACAACCGGGATTTTTTTAACCTCCGATCCGGCTGCCAGTTCCGGAAGATCCATGGGAAGTCCGGCGCCGCTTACAATAAAATCCACTTTCTGCCGGACGGCCTCTTTCACATAAGCTCCGTAATGCTGCATGGCCACCATAATATTCATCCCCACAGCTCCCCGGCCCCCTGCCGTCTGTCTGGCCCGGTCCACTTCTTTTCCCATGGCTCTCAGATTGGCCTCCAGGGGACTGGACGCAAAATCCGGTTCCTGAAACCCGATCTGGGCAGCGGAGATGGTGCCGGCGCCTCCGCAGGCCGCCACGGCTCCCGCCAGCCCTCCCAGGCTGACTCCCACTCCCATACCGCCCTGAAAAACAGGGACTTCAAACCATGTGCTATTTTCCATCCTGTATCCTCCTGAAGCGCTCATACCGCTGCCGGCACAGCTCATCCGGCGTTTTATCCCGGCAGCTTTCAAAAAACTCCAGCACGCGGCTTTTCAGATTTTGAGCCAGTTCCTCCATGTCTTCCCTGTCAGCCGGCCGCTCTTCCGGAATAATCCGGTCGATCACTCCCAGTTCCTTCAGTTCCCGGGCCGTAAGCTTCATCACACCGGCAGCTTCCTGCACCCGTTTTCCATCTTTCCACAGGATAGCCGCAAACCCTTCCGGGGACAGGACTGAGTACACGGCGTTCTCCAGCATCCACACCTGGTTTGCCACTGCCATGCCCAGCGCTCCTCCTGAGCCTCCTTCTCCGATTACAACCGACAGAACCGGAACCGTCAGCCCTGCCATTTCAAACAGATTTCTGGCTATGGCTTCACCCTGCCCCCGCTCTTCCGCTTCCACTCCGCAGAAAGCCCCGGGCGTATCTACAAACAGCAGAACGGGAAGGCCGAATTTTTCCGCCAGCTTCATCAGCCGCAGGGATTTCCGGTAGCCTTCCGGAGATGGCATGCCAAAGTTTCTGTACTTATTTTCCGCCAGGCTGCGGCCTTTCTGCTGGCCGATCACCATCATGTATCTGCCGTCAATCGTACCGATACCGCCGATAACGGCTCTGTCATCTCCGAAGTACCGGTCTCCTTTCAGTTCCATAAAAACAGAACAGATTTTCTGCACATAGTCCAGAAAGGCAGGTCTTGCCAGGCTTCTGGCCTCGCACACCCGCTGCCAGGGAGTCATATCCGGACTTTTTTCTGTTTTCAGATCCTTTTCTTCCTTCCGGTCAGCTCTCCCGGCGTTCTCCCCTGAAATGGCTTCTGAAGAGTTTCTGTTTTCAGACCGCTCCATTTCCTGTCTCTTTTTGTCAAAAGCAGACAGAAGAAACCATAACGTTTTTCTCATGCTCTCCCGTTTTACAATGCGGTCCACAAATCCGTGGTTCTGGAGAAATTCCGCGCTCTGAAATCCTTCCGGCAGCTTCTGTCCGATGGTCTGCCGGATTACTCTGGCTCCGGCAAATCCGATCATAGCGCCAGGCTCTGCCAGAATCACATCTCCCAGCATGGCAAAACTGGCGGTCACGCCTCCCATAGTGGGATCCGTGAGTACGGGAATATAAGCCAGGCCGGCCTGATGATGGCGCTGCAGGGCCTGGGAAACCTTGGCCATCTGCATCAGAGACAGAATCCCTTCCTGCATCCGGGCTCCTCCGGAACAGCAGAACAGCACCACCGGCAGGGACTGGCGGGTTGCCCGTTCCACCATGCGGGTGATTCGCTCTCCCACCACGGTCCCCATGCTTCCCATCATAAAATCCGGCGACATAACGCCCAGCGCGGTATGGTATCCTCTGATATCCGCCTCACCGGTCACCACCGCATCTGCGAGGCCCGTTTTTTCCTGCAGGATCTTCAGCTTCTCCTCATATCCGGGAAAATTCAGGGGATTGGTCTCCGGTATATTCTCATCCCAGGAGTGAAAGCTCCCCCGGTCGGCCACCATCCCGATTCGGATTTTCGGTCCGACACGGAAGTATCTGCCGCACTTGGGGCAGGTATACAGATGTTCTTCCACATCCTTCTGATATACGGTCTTTCCGCATCCGTCACATTTGCGGAACATTCCCTCCGGCACCCCGGGCCGGTTTTTCTCCAGGGAATTTTCCGGTCCGGCTGCCTGTTCCTCTTTTACAGGCTTTCGGAATCGGGGTCTGCTTATCATTTACCGCACCTCTCTTCCAGCATCTGGTTGATGGACGCCGCGTCATTTTCGGCAAACCATCTGCTCCCCAGCAGGTCATACAGAAAATCCAGGTTCGTGGTGATCCCTTCGATCACCGTCTCCCCCAGCGCGCTCCGCATCTTTCGGATCGCTTCCTGTCTGGTATCCGCATGGACAATCACTTTTGCCAGCATAGAATCATAAAATGGCGACAATTTGTATCCCTGATACAGACAGGAATCGACTCTGACGCCGTTTCCCCCCGGGAAATTCAGACTTTCCACAGTGCCAAGACAAGGCAGGAAGCCCCGCTCCGGGTCTTCCGCGCTGATGCGGCACTCAATGGCATGGCCTCTTGGCACCACGTCCTTCTGTTCAAATCCCAGTTCTTCACCGGCGGAAACGCGAATCATCTCTTTAATCAGATCCACCCCCGCTGCCATCTCTGTCACCGGATGCTCCACCTGGATTCTGGTATTCATTTCCATAAAATAAAAGTTCCGGTTTTCATCCACCAGAAACTCTACCGTACCCGCGCTGTAATACCCGGCCGCTTTTGCCGCAAGAACCGCCGTCTCTCCCATGCGTCTGCGCATTTCATCATCCAGCACGCAGGCCGGAGTCTCCTCTATCATCTTCTGATGCCGGCGCTGAATGCTGCAGTCCCTCTCGCCCAGATACACGGTATTTCCCTGCCTGTCCGCCAGCACCTGCACCTCAATATGGCGGGCTGATGCCAGGTACTTTTCGATATACATCCGGTCATCCCCGAAAGCCTGCGCGGTTTCCTGCTTTGCCAGCCGGAACAGATCCGCGAACTGACCGGCTTCCGTTACTACCCGCATGCCTCGTCCGCCGCCTCCGGCGGCAGCTTTAATCATCACCGGATACCCGATTTCATCTGCCAGAGCCTTTGCCCGGCTTTCATCCGTCACCGTTTCGCTGGTTCCCGGAATCACGGGAACGCCTGCCTGGATCATGGTTCTGCGGGCCTGGGCCTTATCTCCCATTTTTTCTATGCTCTCAGGGGAAGGACCGATAAAATCAATCCCGCACTCCTGGCACATCTGGGCAAACCGGGTATTCTCCGACAGAAAGCCGAAGCCGGGATGGACAGCCTGGGCGCCGGTCACCACCGCCGCGCTGAGCACCTGCTCCGCGTTCAGATAACTCTCCGACGGTTTCCCCGGCCCGATGCAGATACACTCATCCGCAAGATGAGCGTGGAGCGCGTCCCGGTCTTCCTCGGAGCAGACCGCCACGGAAGCAATGCCCATCTCCCGGCAGGCCCGGATAATCCGTACCGCAATCTCTCCTCTGTTTGCAATCAATATTTTCTGATACATACTGTTCTCCTACTGTACGGCAAAAGTCAGCTCGGCCTCACAGCAGACCTGGCCGTCCACCCAGGCCGTGGCTTTTCCCACGCCAATGGGACCTTTGACTTTAACCATCTCCACTTCCAGGCGAAGCACATCCCCGGGAACCACCTTCCGGCGAAATCTCGCTTTATTGATTCCGCCAAAAAAAGCCAGTTTTCCTTTGTTTTCTTCCAGCGAAAGAATCGCCACCGCCCCCACCTGGGCCAGCGCTTCACAGATCAGCACGCCCGGCATAACCGGCTCCTGGGGAAAATGTCCGGCAAAAAAAGGCTCATTATAAGTGACCGCCTTGCGTCCTGCCGCCCGATGTCCCGGCTCCAGTTCCTCAATCCGGTCTACCAGAAGGAAGGGAGCCCGATGGGGCAGTATCTCCATAATCTGTTTTGTATCCAGCATACTGTTACCTCCGCTACACAATCCGAAACAGGGGCTGTCCGTATTCCACCATCTGCCCGTTTTCCACCAGCACTTCTTCTACCGTGCCGCTGTACTCTGCTTTGATCTCATTCATCAGCTTCATGGCTTCCACAATACCCAGTACCTGTCCCTCTTTTACCTGATCGCCCGGTTTTGTCAGCGGCTCGCCGCCCTCCTGGTCTGAGGCATAAAACACGCCTACCATAGGGCTCTTCTGCAGATTCCCCGGCTTCTGAGCCGTTTCCTCCGCTTCTGTCTCCTTGCCCGCCGCATCTTCCGGCCGGATGTTTTTCCCTGCGGGGAACACTCCGGCGCTCTGAGGCACAGCATCCCCGAAAGGATACTTTAATTTCAGGCAGATATCTTCATCTTCATAGGTGAAGGATGCCAGATTCGCATCCTTCACTTTATCTATCACAGCAAAAATTTCGTTTAATTCCAGCTTCATCCGTCTTAATCCTCTAACTCAGTCTTCAAACTTTTTCACCAGCAGGCTTCCGTTATGGCCGCCAAATCCCAGAGAGTTGGTCACGGCTGCCCGCACCTGCCTTTTTACCGCCTGGGGCGTGTAATTCAGATCCATCTCCTCTTCCGCGGACCTGAATCCCGCTGTGGCGTGGATAAAGCCCTCCTGGATTGTCTTGACGCACACGATAAATTCCACGGCTCCCGCCGCTCCCAGCATATGGCCGGTCATGGACTTGGTGGAATTCACATTCAGCTGATAGGCGTCCTTCCCGAAAGCCTTTTTGATGGCTCTTGTTTCATACAGATCATTGTGATGGGTTCCGGTTCCATGGGCATTCACATACGCTACGTCAGCGGGCGTAAGGCCTCCCTCTGTGATGGCCAGCGTCATAGCCCGGGCAGCGCCCTCCCCGTCCTCAGCCGGAGACGTAATATGGTAGGCATCGCAGGTGGCTCCGTAACCTCCCACTTCCGCCAGGATCTTCGCGCCTCTTGCCGCAGCGTGCTCATAGGATTCCAGAATGACCACTCCCGCGCCCTCTCCCATAACGAAGCCGCTTCGGTCTTTGTCAAAAGGAAGGGATCCTCTCAGAGGATCTGTGGCGGTGGAAAGAGCGGTCAGCGCCCCGAAACCCGCAATACCGATGGGGCAGATAGCTGCCTCTGTTCCTCCTGCCACACACACATCCATATCACCGCACTGAATTCCCCGGAAAGCCTCTCCGATAGAATGGGTGCCTGTGGCGCAGGCTGTCACCACATTGATGCATTTTCCCTTCAGCCCAAAATGGATGCCCACGTTTCCCGCCGCCATATTGCTGATCATCAGGGGCACTAAAAGGGGCGGAACCCTTCCCGGTCCCCGGTCCACCAGCTTTGTATGGGCCGTCTCCAGAATCTGCAGACTGCCGATCCCGCAGCCCACGGACACGCCGATCCGGGTCAGATCTTCTTTCTCCAGATCCAGACCCGCATCCGCAATGGCCTCCGCGCTGGCAGCCACCGCATACTGGGAGAACAGCTCCATCCGCTTTGCTTCCTTTGCCTCCATGGTGGCCAGGGAATCAAAATCCTTTACCTGTGCCGCCAGTTTCACTTTATATGCTGAATTGTCAAACCGGTCCAGCAGACCGATTCCCACTTTGTTTTCTTTTAAACTGTTCCAGAACGTCTCCACAGAATTTCCGATGGGGGTAATAGCCCCCATGCCGGTTACCACTACTCTTTTCATCCGATTCCCATACCTCCGTCAACCTGTATCACCTGTCCTGTGATATAGCTCCCGTCATCAGAAGCCAGAAAAGCCACTGCCCTGGCAATATCCTCCGGCGTCCCCATTCTTCCCAGGGGAATCTGGGCCAGAACGCTCTCCTTTATCTTCTGGGGCAGGACCGCTGTCATGTCGGTATCAATATAGCCGGGAGCCACCGCATTTACTGTCACGCCCCGGCTGGCCAGTTCTTTTGCCAGGCACTTGGTCATGCCGATCACGCCTGCCTTGGCAGCGCAATAATTAATCTGCCCGGCATTTCCCTTCACGCCGGAAATAGAAGAAATACTGATAATCCGTCCGCTGCGCTTTTTCATCATAATTTTTCCCGCCTGCTTCATGCAGAAGAAAGCGCCTTTCAGATTCGTGTCAATCACCGCGTCAAATTCTGCCTCGCTCATGCGCACCGCCAGGTTGTCCCGGGTGATGCCGCTGTTATTTACCAGAATATCCACGCTGCCGAAGGCCTCCATGGCCTGTTCAAAAAGCCGGATACAGTCCTCTTCTTTTGAAATATCGGCCTGCACGGCCAGGGCCCGCCGGCCTTTTTTTTCAATTTCCCTTACGGTCTCTTCCGCCGCTTCCCTGGAGGAGCTGTAATTGACCACCACATCCGCTCCCCGCTCTGCCAGCGTCAGGGCGATGGCCTTTCCGATTCCCCTGCCGGCTCCTGTCACTACCGCCGTTTTACCTGTCAACATACTTTCACCCTGCCGTTTCTATATTCTTTAATTCTTCCAAATCCTGTATTTTTTCTACATGATAGGTCTTTACGCTCTTGTCAATTTTTTTCAGGAAATTCGTAAGCGTCTTGCCGGGTCCGATCTCCACAAAGGTATCTGCCCCGTTCGCAATCATATACTCCATACTTTGCTGCCAGTATACCGGAGAGCATACCTGACGTCCCAGAAGCTCCCGGATTATCTCCGGATCCGCTTCTTTCTGTGCCGTCACATTGGACACAAAGGGGATGGAAGGAGCGTTCATCTTTACGCCCTCCAGCCGGTCAAACAGCTGTTTCCCCGCCGTTTCAAGCAGCGGGGAATGAAACGGCCCGCTTACCTTCAGGGGCAGCGCTCTGGCGGCTCCCGCGGCCAGCAGTTTTTCCGCAGCCGTCTCCACGGACTGTCTGTCCCCTGAAATCACTCTCTGTCCCGGACAGTTATAATTTGCCACCACTACCTGTCCCGGAACTTTCTCGCAGATTTCTTCCATGGGGATTTCTTTTCTGGTCAGAATCGCCATCATAGCCCCCGCGCCCTCCGGCACGGCTTCTTCCATATAGATTCCTCTGCTGCACACCACCTGTACCGCGTCTTCAAAGTCAAACACACCCGCAGCCGTAAGCGCGCAGTATTCTCCCAGGCTCAGCCCGGCCGTCATGTCCGGTTTCAGGCCCTGCTGCTCCACTGCTTTTAAAACCGCACAGTTGGCGGTAAAAAGAGCAGGCTGGGTATATCTGGTCTGATTCAGCCTCTGCTCGTCCTCAAAGCAAAGAGATTCAATGGACATGCCGGACACCCGGGACGCTTCCTCGAAAACACGGCGGCTTTCCGGAAGCTGTTCATAGAAATCTCTGGCCATATTCCGGTACTGGGCTCCCTGTCCCGGAAAAATAAAGGCTATTTTTCCCATTTTGACGCCTCCCCGAACAGAGTCTTCGCCTCTGCCATAATCTCATCCAGTATCTCCTGACAGGTCTGTTCCTTTTTCACCATACCGGCAATCTGGCCCGACATCATAGAGCCCTGCTCCACATCGCCGTCCATTACTGCTTTTCTGAGAGACCCCAGCGTCAGCAGTTCCAGTTCCTCAAAGCTCTTTCCTTCTTTTTCCATCTCCAGATACTGTCTGGTCATGCGGTTGCGCAGCTGGCGGACTGGATGGCCGGTGGAACGTCCTGTCACCGCGGTATCAATATCGCTGGCCTTCAGTACTTTTTTCTTATAATTGTCATGGATCACGCACTCTCTGGATACCAGAAAACGGGTTCCCATCTGGACGCCGTCGGCTCCCAGCATCATGGCAGCCGCGAGTCCCCTTCCGTCTCCGATGCCGCCGGCAGCGATTACCGGTATCTGCACCGCATCCGCTACCTGGGGCACCAGAGCCATCGTTGTCGTCTCTCCGATATGGCCGCCGGATTCACAGCCTTCCGCCACCACAGCGTCCGCCCCGGCTCTCTGCATCAGTTTTGCCAGAGCCACGGAAGCTACTACCGGGATCACAATAATGCCTGCTTCCTTCCACTGTTTCATGTACGGCCCGGGATTGCCCGCGCCGGTGGTTACCACCGGCACCTTTTCTTCCACTACCAGTCTGGCAATCTCCTCCGCATGGGGGCTGAGAAGCATAATGTTAACGCCAAAGGGCTTATCTGTCAGTTCCTTGGTTTTGCGGATCTCATCCCGCACCACTTCCACAGGTGCGTTGGCCGCGGCCACAATTCCCAGGCCGCCGGCATTGGAAACGGCGGCAGCCAGGTTATGTTCCGCCACCCAGGCCATGCCGCCCTGGATAATAGGGTATTCAATATGCAGCAATTCTGTCAGCGCGGTTTTCATTTATGCCTCCTCGATTCCCTTGCTCTTCAGGTAGTCCATAACTGCCTGCAGAGTTGTCAGCTTTTCCAGATCCTCGGTGGGGATCTCGATATCGTACTCGTCTTCCAGCGCTGTTACCAGCTCAAACAGATCCAGGGAATCCGCATGCAGGTCCTCCTTGAAATCAGAGTCCGGTTTGATTTCCTCCAGTTCCACATGAAGCTGCTCCGCGATAATTTCCATTAATTTTTCCATTGTCTTTTCTCCTTTTCCTTCTGTTTTGTCTTTGTACTTCCCTGTTTGGGATAAAGTATTGTTTTTAAAAAACGGGGCCGCTGATTACGCGGCACATTTTACATGCTTTCTGTGCAGCAGCAGAATAGCCCCGGTGAGCATGACGCTTCCGGCCGCGATGCCGGAAAAAATGGCAAGCCGTTTTTTTCCCTTTTCCTGCCTTCCGGCTTTGGCTGCCAGCTCGGGATTTTCCAGATCTCCATCCGGCACATCGCTCTCAATAGCGGAAATATCCACGTGGCTCAAAAGGTCGATCAGCCGAAATTCATTTAATGTCCTCATTTTTCCACCTCTTTCTCGTAGCTCTTTCTTATCTTAGTCCTCAGGCGGGACAGTTTGCTGCCCAGAGCATTTTCGGACATTCCCATGGCTGTGGAAATATGTCTGATACTCTGAAGATAATAGTAGCGGCGAAGCACCAGTTCTCTGTCCTTTTTTCTCAGCTTATTCAGAACACGCTCCAGAGCCTCTACCTCTTCCCGGTGAACCATCTGATTTTCCACGTTCTGGCTGTAATCGATGTAATCAGACAGCAGGGTGTCTTCCTCGCTCATATGTTCCATCTCCTCCTGGCGTTTCGCCCTGCGCAGACAGTTGAGAGCTGTGTTGCGCGCAATCGCTTTCAGATATGTTTTAAAGGACGCTTTCTCATAATCATATCCCTGCCCCTTCATCCATATCTTCAGATATACATCGTTAAGGCACTCTTCCACGGTCTCCTGGCGTTCCCCCAGGATCGACGCGATAATATAACGCAAAAGTTTTTCATACCGCTCCGCCACCAGTTCAATCGCTCTCTGGTCCCGCTGTGAAAGATATTCTATGATATCCCGGTCCACGCTTCACCCTCCCTTCGGATTTGCTGTTCTCTGGCATCGTATTAAGCCATCCTCTTACTTATACACATGAAATTCCAAAATCTTGCAGAAAAAAATTAATTTTTTTCTTTTTGAATGAAATCTAAAATTACCAGTATTATATGGATTAATAAAATCAGCGTCAAGACTCTCTGATTTCATACTAAAATACCGCCAGCCTATTAAAAGCTGGCGGTATAAAATCACTTTAAATTATATCATACAGATATTAGTTCTCAAGTTCCCACTGGCAGTCCAACATTTGCAAATTTCTAAATACAGCTGTAAAAGAAGAATCTCCCGGAGAACAAGCATAAACTCCAAAACGAATTTTCCCATTCCCGTGGAACATATGAAAAATTCTCATCTGAATAAATGTTTTCCCATCCTGCGAATATTCAATGCAGTAGTCATCTTCCCTCCTGCTGAAACGATACCACATGGTCTTGACATCTGCTCCAATGGGTATCGTAACCCAATCTGAATATCCGTTATTGGTCACAACACTTCCGAGATACTGAAATTTTTCATTTTCGTATTCTATAGATCCTTTCACCCAGTTTTCGCTGTCAAGATACATAACAATGCCACATTGATCAAACCTATGACTGCTTTCTTCGAATTCTGTCTTTACTACAAAACTGAAATATTTTTCCTCTGTATCTATCTGCAAAACAGGGGCATTATCATTTCTGAAGTGATAATACGTCCTTTGCCACAAATCTGTGTGGGGTGCTGTTGTAATTTCAATCCTGTCTTCTTCTATTCTGTAACTTTGAGGTTCTCGTATCCACGTAAACTGTTTTAAATTCATAATAATTCGGCTCCTTTCTTCAAAACTCATATTTCGTGTTAAC
>DSTFC04002__coassemble_544_pt1 | contig 89489 bp, 88 predicted proteins | sample DSTFC04002__metabat2_high_PE_043 | metagenome-assembled genome bin DSTFC04002 | reverse complement strand
TAATGAGTTTGTCTTTTACATTGTCATCGTCTAATACGCCGCAGGAACCGAACAAAACGAATTTCTTAGCACCCATAGCAACAATTTCTTCAAATCCCACAACACAGGCAGGCGCTCCTACTCTGGAGAGGTAGAAAGCAATATCTGTATCTTTATAACGGATTTTATAGACCGGTGTGACGCCATTTGCAGTATAGAGTTCTCCAATCTTTTTTGTGTCATTTAAAGAAGAAAACTTTTGAATAATATTCTCTGAAAATGTGGAAACACATATTTCCGGGAAATCATCCATTTTTTTCGTTGTATCAGACGGACTGAATAAAGCAGGTTCTGAAATATTTGTTCGTTGAAATACAGTATTCAAATTTGGCACCTCCCATTGTCAGGTATCTCGATTAAGGCGATAAGGCAATGCCTTTCAGAGTGAAGAAAAATAATAGGGACTTTTATATTTTGACACATTGCAATAAAATTGGGAAGAAAAATTTGAAAGCTATATTGCTGCCTTAAATTAGCCCCAAAATATCCGCATATTATTGACGCCAAATATGACACCAAATATAATGTAAATAAGCTAATTATTAAATGTCATAAGGATAAACTATTGATGCGTATTTGCTCTTTGTCGAGAGACCTCCGATCTGATGAATTGCGGAAAGTATTGGAGAGTTACGGTTACAAAATGAATGTTCCGAGAAGTGGGAGCAGTCATTATACATTTCGAAAATCTGGATGCCAGCCAATTACGATACCAAAGCATGAACCAATTAAGAAGGTTTATGTAGAACTTGTGAGACAAATTGTAGAAAGTGAGGGGAGAAATGATGAAGACGCTGAATGATTATATGAAGATGCCTTATCGAATGGAAATCGTAGAAGATAAAGAAGAAGGCGGATACGTGGTTTCTTATCCTGATCTGCCGGGCTGTGTTACCTGTGGAGAAACGATTGAAGCTGCGATTGCAAATGCGGCAGACGCAAAGAAGGCATGGCTTGAAGCTGCGCTGGAGGAGGGGATTGAGATTCGAGAGCCGGATAACTTAGAAGATTACTCCGGACAATTTAAACTGAGAATTCCCCGAAGTCTGCACCGCTCTCTTGCTGAGCATTCTAAAAGAGAAGGGATCAGTATGAATCAGTACTGTGTTTACCTTCTCTCTAAGAATGACGCAGTTTATTCAAAATAATGGAGACTACTGTAATGATAGGATGCAAGCATAAAGAAAGTTTACCACTGACCGATATGTGGTATATAAATGGTCGGGTCGAAAGTATAGTCCTTCGCCGCAGGGCGAGGGACTTTTTCTGTAAGGAAAACAGATAAATTTTGCTGCTGATACAACTGGAGCGGAGAAATTTAAAATTTCATTTTTGAGACAAATTATCCGATATAAAAAAGGTTCCCAAGACCACTCCCAAGTGGTATAATGTACGAAAAGCTACAAGCCGCACGGAAAGGGAAACAAGCCTGATGAGCGCCCATCAAGGAGCGCGAAAGAGGCTGTTTCCCTTCGTGGGGCGCCAGCCCCGAGCGAGGAAGCGCCAGCTTCCGAGCCCGTGCGGCGTTAAAACGGAAAGGGAAACAAGCCTGATGAGCGCCCCAAGGGGCGCGAAAGAGGCTGTTTCCCTTCGTGGGGCGCCAGCCCCGAGTGAGGAAGCGTCAGCTTCCGAGCCCGTGCGGCGTTAAAAAGGAAAGCATCCGAAGGTTTGGCGAACGTTCCGAGTGAGAAAGCGTCAGCTTTCGAACCGGACAAGCCGCCGAAGGAAGGAGCGCCCCAAGGAGCGCGAAAGAGGCTGTTTCCCTTCGCGGGGCAAGAAAAAGCAAAGAAGGAATGAAGCAATGGAAACAATCATAGCGGATATGACCCGGGGAATAGACGGGGATATGATGGCAAAAGCGGGGCAGATTATCCGGCAGGGCGGCCTGGTGGCCTTTCCCACGGAGACGGTGTACGGGCTGGGAGCCAACGGACTGGATGAAACTGCCTCAGCCAAAATTTACGCAGCCAAGGGCAGGCCGTCGGACAATCCGCTGATTGTACATATCGCCCGGTTCTCGGACCTGGAGCGGATCGCGGAGCAGATACCGGACAGCGCCAGAAAACTGGCTGATGCTTTCTGGCCGGGACCCCTGACCATGATTTTCAGAAAAAGTCCGGAAGTGCCTTATGGAACCACCGGAGGACTGGATACAGTGGCGGTTCGTATGCCGGACCATCCCATCGCTCTGGCCCTGATTGAGGCCGGCGGAGGCTACATTGCCGCCCCCAGCGCCAATACTTCCGGCAGGCCCAGTCCTACCAGGGCGGCCCATGTGGCGGAGGACCTGCAGGGGAAAATTGATATGATACTGGACGGGGGAGATGTGGGGATCGGCCTGGAGTCCACTATTGTGGATCTGACAGAAGAAAAACCGGTGATTTTGCGCCCCGGCTATATTAACCAGAAAATGCTGGAGGATGTGATCGGACCGGTGGAGATGGACCGGGGACTGACAGCGGATGACCCCAACGTACATCCGAAGGCGCCGGGCATGAAGTACCGCCATTACGCACCGAAGGCCAGTCTCACCATTGTGGAGGGCCCGGCGGGAGCCGTGATGGATAAAATACGCCTGCTGGCCCGGCAGGAAGAGGAGCGGGGCGGCCGCGTGGGAATTATTGCCACGGACGAGACGGCGGCTTCCTATCCCGTTGGAATTGTGAAATCGGTGGGGACCAGAACGGACGAGCTGTCAATTTCCTCCCATCTGTACGGCATTCTGCGGGAATTTGACCAGCTGCAGGTAACCCGGATCTATTCGGAGGCCTTTGAAACCCCCATGCTGGGGCAGGCCATTATGAACCGCCTGATGAAAGCGGCAGGACACCAGGTGATCCTGGTGTAGGGGCGGATAAAAAGGAGCGAAACAACTTGAAAAAGTATGATAAACTGATTTTTGTGAGCGGAAGCGATACTTCCACCAGCCCTATGGCGGAAGCGATTCTCCAGAGCAAATATCTTCTGGAGGACATTCTGGTGGATTCAAAGGGGCTGGTTGTACTGTTTCCGGAACCCATCAATCCAAAAGCGGAGGCGGTTCTGGTCAGCAACGGACTGTCCATGAAGGACCATACCAGCGAGCCTTTAAGTCCGGAGGACTTTGACGAGCGGACCCTGATTCTGACCATGGACTATGCCCAGAAAGAGAAGATCCTGACGGATTATGATAAGGTGAAAAACGTCTATACCGTCGGCGAGTATATCAAGAAAAACGACGAGATCCGGGATCCCTACGGCGGAGACCTGTCCGATTACGGCAGGTGCTTTGAACAGCTGCGCGCTCTGATTACGGAACTGGTGGTAGTTCTCAACGAAGAAGAACTGCTGTCCTGAGATAGGAGGATATATATATGTCAAAAGTAATGGTACTGGATCATCCTCTGATACAGCACAAAGTAGGCGTTATCCGCAGAAAAGAGGTGGGCTCCCGGGACTTTCGGGCCATCATCAGCGAGATTGCCATGCTGATGTGCTACGAGGCTGCCCGTGATCTGAAGCTGGAGGATGTGGAGATTGAGACGCCCATCTGCCCCGCTGTGGTAAAAGAACTGGCCGGCAAAAAGCTGGCGGTGGTACCCATTCTGCGGGCCGGGCTTGGTATGGTGGATGGCATTCTGGCTATGATACCGGCGGCAAAAGTGGGCCATATCGGCCTGTACCGGGATCCGGAAACCTTAAAACCGGTGGAATATTACTGCAAGCTGCCCTCAGACTGCCATGAGAGGGAGATTTTTGTGGTGGATCCCATGCTGGCCACAGGCGGTTCCGCGTCGGCGGCTATTCAGATGCTGAAGGACAAAGGGTGCCGGAACATCCGGTTCATGTGTATTATCGCGGCGCCGGAGGGCGTGGCGAAGATGCAGAAAGACCATCCGGACGTAGACATTTACATTGCGGCGCTGGATGAGAAGCTGAATGACCACGGCTACATTGTGCCGGGACTGGGAGATGCGGGAGACCGGATTTTTGGAACAAAATAGCAGGACGGATGGGAGGAGATCTGCAATGGGCGGAAAAAGGGAAAATTATATTTCATGGGACGAGTATTTTATGGGAGTGGCCAAGCTGTCTGGCATGCGGTCCAAGGATCCTAACACCCAGGTGGGGGCCTGCATTGTGAGCCAGGACAATAAAATCCTCTCTATGGGCTACAACGGTTTTCCCATCGGATGCCCGGATGACGAGTTCCCCTGGGCGAGAGAGGGGGAAGACCTGGATACCAAGTATGTGTATACGGTTCACAGTGAGCTGAACGCTATTTTAAATTACAGGGGCGGCAGCCTGGAGGGAGCGAAAATCTATGTGTCCCTCTTCCCATGCAACGAGTGCGCCAAGGCTATCATTCAGGCGGGGATCCGCACGATCATTTATGAGGTGGACAAGTATCCGGATACGCCCTCCGTTATTGCTTCAAAGCGGATGCTGGACCGGGCGGGGGTGCGCTATTATCGGTATCAGCACACCGGACATAAAATTGAGATTGAGGTGTGAGTTTCACCGGAGGGTGTTGCAAAATCATGAAATTCATGATAGAGCAGCATCCTCTTTCTTTTGTTTGAAAATCTCCAGCCTGTAAGCTATAATGGAAAGGAATGAAAAGGAGCGGACAGGGAACATGGTTGACAGGCAGGGCAGAATGATTGATTATATGAGAATATCTGTGACGGACCGCTGTAATTTCCGCTGCAGATACTGTATACCGCCGGGAGGAGCGCCCTGCATAAGGACAGGGGGCGCACCGCTGGAATACGGGGAAATTCTGCAGATCGTCCGGGCTGCCCTGGAGCTGGGGATCTGCCATTTCAGAGTCACGGGAGGAGAGCCCTTTGTAAGACCGGGTCTGACGGGATTTCTAAGGGAAATAAAAGAACTGCCGGGGGTAGAGACCCTGTCTGTCACCACCAACGGAAGCCTGCTGGAGGGCCGCCTGGAAGAACTGAGAGAAATCGGGATTTACAGCCTGAATATCAGTCTGGATACCCTGGATCCGGACCGGTTTGAGTGGCTTACCGGGAAGCGGGAACTGGAAAAGGTGCTGGCCGCCATCCGCCAGGCGGCAGAGATGGGCTTTCCCCATCTGAAAATAAACTGTGTGCCCCTGGAAGGATGGAATGAAGACGAACTGTGCGGGCTGGCGGCCCTTGCCAGAGAATATCCGCTGGATGTTCGCTTTATTGAACTGATGCCTCTGGGGGCGGGAACCGTCTGGAGACGGGTTCCCCAGAGCCGGGTGGAAGAACGGCTGGAGGAACAGTACGGCCCTCTTTTGGCAGAGAAAGAGGAGACGCGGGAGGGCCGGGGACCGGCGGTCTACTGCCGGCCTGCCGGCTTTCAGGGAAAGATCGGCTTTATCAGTGCCATAAGCCATGAGTTCTGCGAAAGCTGCAGCCGGATCCGGCTGCTTTCAGACGGAACCTTAAAGCCCTGCCTGAACGGGCCGGGCCGGGTGAAACTGGGGGAAATGATCAGAAGAGGCGCCGGGACAGAAGAATTGAAAGAGGCCATGAGGGCGGTGATTTTTGAAAAGCCTGCCCGGCACGGCTTTGAAGAAATAAAAGGGATCGCAGCAGGGGAAGAATGGGCCTGCGGCGGCGAGGAAGGCTGTTTTATGTCCTCCATCGGAGGATGAAGGGAGGACAGAGATGGGAATTGTGAGAGGAATCTGCGTAAGCCCTGCCAGGGGAACAAAAAAGACCCCGGTGGCGGAGGCCGTACTAAAAGAAGACTGGGGCATTGTGGGGGATGCCCATGCGGGAAACTGGCACCGGCAGGTGAGCCTGCTGCCCTTGGAGCGGATTGAGGAATTCCGGGCCAGGGGCGCGGCTGTGGAGCCGGGGGCTTTCGGGGAAAACCTGATCGTGGAGGGCTATGATCTGAAAAACATCCCGGTGGGAAGCCGGTTTCACGCCGGCGCCGGCTGCGTGCTGGAGGTAACCCAGATCGGGAAGGAATGCCATTCCCACTGTGAAATCTTTCGGGTGATGGGAGACTGCATCATGCCCCGGGAGGGAATCTTTGCCCGGGTGATCACAGGAGGAACGCTGCGGACGGGAGATGAAATTTGGCTGGAAGGAACGGAGGAACAGAGCAGATGAAGCTGATGCGGACAGAAGACGCGGTGGGGCAGGTGCTGTGCCATGATATCACCCGGATTATCAAAGGGGTGAGCAAGGGGCCGGTATTTCGAAAAGGCCATGTGATTGCCCCGGAGGATATACCGGTTTTAAAGAGCGTGGGAAAAGAGCATATCTATATCTGGGAGAAGGATGATACAAAATACCATGAAGATGAGGCCGCCGGCATTCTGCGGGACATCTGTATGGGCGAGGGAATGAAAGCCTCAGAGCCCCGGGAAGGAAAGATCGAACTGACGGCGGAACGGGAAGGGCTGCTGCGGGTGGATGTGGCCGGCCTGAACCGGGTAAACGGACTGGGGGAGATGATGATCGCCGCCCGGATGGGGGGCCTTCCGGTAAAGCCGGGGGATAAGCTGGCGGGCACCAGGATTATTCCCCTGGTCATTGAAAAAGAAAAGATGGAGCGGGCCAGAGAGGCGGCGGGAGAAGAACCTCTCCTGCAGATACTGCCCTTTAAGAAAATGAAAGCCGGCCTGGTCACCACGGGAAACGAGGTGTATGCCGGGCTGATTGAAGATACCTTCTCCCCGGTGATCCGCCGGAAGCTGGCGGAGTACGGCTGCGAGGTGACAGATCACGTAATCCTGGACGATAGCCCCGGGAAGATCACAGACGCCATCCGGCAGATGCTGGATAAGGGGCTGGACATGGTGCTTTGCACCGGGGGCATGAGCGTGGACCCGGATGATAAGACTCCTCTGGCGATCCGAAACGGGACGGACCGGGTGGTGACCTACGGGGCGCCGGTGCTGCCGGGGGCCATGTTTATGCTGGCCTACAGCGGGGACGGACGGCCTGTGGTGGGACTGCCGGGATGCGTGATGTACGCGGGGCGTACGGTTTTTGACCAGGTGCTGCCCTGGCTGCTGGCGGGGGTGCCGGTGACGGGAAAGATGCTGTCCGTTATGGGACAGGGAGGACTCTGCCTCGGGTGCGGGGAATGCCATTACCCCAACTGCGGCTTTGGCGCGGCGGCGGCCAGAGCTTTTGAGATGCGGGAAGGATAAAGTAAGGAGGAGACAGGGTGAAGAGCAGGAACGGAATGAAAAAGGCAAAAAGAACAGGAACCGCCCTGCTGGCCCTGACAGGGCTGCTGGCAGGTTTCGGGGGAACCGCGGCTTCGGCCGGGGAGGTACCGGAGCAGACCGAGATACAGCTTTTTATTGCCGCCAGTTTAAATACGGTGATGACAGATCTGATCCGGCAGTATCAGGAGGACCATCCGGAGACGGCCTTTGCGGTAAACGCGGACAGCTCCGGCACGCTGCTGACTCAGATTGAGGAAGGATATGAGTGCGATATTTTCTTTTCCGCGGCCCAGAAGCAGATGGACCAGCTGGAGGAGGCGGGGCTGATGGTGGAGGGCACCAGGGCCAACGTGGTGAACAATCAGGTGGTGGTGGTGACCCTTAAAGACAGCGGCACAGTGGTGACGGGGCTGGAAAACCTGCAGGAGGCGGAGAGCATCGCCCTGGCGGGAGGCAGCGTGCCTGTGGGCCGCTATACCAGAGTGGCGCTGATGAATCTGGGGATTTTGGAGGAGACAGAGGAGCCGGATCAGATTACCACCCGGGAGATTTCAGAAGCCCTGGGGGGCGTGGAGATCAGCGAACAGTCCAACGTAAGCAAGGTGCTGCTGGCAGTGGCGGAGGGTTCCTGCCAGGTGGGAACCACCTACTATTCCGACACCTACGGGTACGAGGAAGAGCTGGAGATCCTGGAGACGGTGGATTATGACCTGACCGGGGACGTGATCTATCCGGTGTGCCGGGTGGAAAACCGGTGGGCGGATGAAGAGCAGAACCGGGCGGCGGATGATTTTTACGAATATCTGCTGTCCGATGAGGCGAAAGAAGTTTTTGAAAGCTATTACTTTGATACGGATGTAGAGCGCTGAACCGCCCGCTTCACCGATTCGGAAAGAAAATGAAAGAAAAAGGCGGTCTGGGGCTGCCGGAAAAAGGAGGGGATAAAGGTGAGGGAGTTTTTAACCGGGCTGGACTGGAGCCCTCTGTGGATTTCGCTTAAGACAGGGGCTGTGGCTGCCTTCCTCTGCTTTTTCCTGGGGATTTTCGCGGCAAGAAAGATTATGAAGATGAAAAAAGGCAGGGCCAGGGCTTTCCTGGACGGGATCCTGACCCTTCCTATGGTGCTGCCTCCCACGGTGGCGGGTTTCTTTCTTCTGCTGGTCTTTAGCAGAAGGCGACCGCTTGGAAGCTTTCTGGAGGGAGCCTTTGATATAAAAGTGGTCCAGTCCTGGGCGGGGTGCGTGATCGCCGCCATGGTGATTGCCTTTCCTTTGATGTACCGGAATGCCAGGGCCGCCTTTGAGCAGGTGGATCCCAACCTGATCTATGCGGGCAGGACGCTTGGTATGTCGGAGACGGCCATTTTCTGGAAGGTGGCGCTGCCATTGGCGGGGCCGGGGATTGCCTCGGGGACGGTGCTCACCTTTGCCAGAGCCATGGGAGAGTACGGAGCCACTTCTATGCTGGCGGGGAACATTCCCGGAAAGACGGGAACCGTCTCCCAGAAAATCGCCATGGTGATTCAGGACGGAGATTACGGGACCGCCGGCTTCTGGGTGGCAGTGGTGACAGTGACGGCCCTGGTGATTGTATTTCTGATTAACCGGGCGGCAGACAGAAAGATGAAACAGATCCGCCGGTGGTAAAGGCAGAAGGGAGAAGCAAAACCTCTATGTCCCTGCAGGTAACGATTGAGAAAAAGCTGGGAGATTTTTTCCTGAAAGCGGAAATGGAAACGGTTTCCGGAAGGATTGGGATTCTGGGAGCCTCCGGCTGTGGAAAAAGCCTGACTTTAAAGTGCATAGCCGGTATCGAGACGCCGGACCGGGGAAGGATCCGGCTGGATGACCGGTGCCTCTACGATTCAGAAAAAAAGATTAACCAGAAGCCGCGGGAGAGAAGGCTGGGCTATCTGTTTCAGAATTATGCCCTGTTTCCGGCCATGACGGTGGAAGCCAATGTAGCGGCGGGGCTGCGGGGAAGCCGGAGAGAAAAGAAGGAGAGAACGGCGCAGATGATTGGCCGGTTCCGGCTGGAGGGACTGGAGAAGCGCCTTCCGGGAGAACTTTCCGGCGGCCAGCAGCAGCGGGTGGCCCTGGCCAGAATCATGGCCTATGAGCCGGAGCTGATTATGCTGGACGAGCCTTTTTCCGCCTTGGATGTTTATCTGAAGGAGCAGCTGCAGCAGGAGATGAAGGAAATGCTGCGGGAGTATCCGGGAACAGTGGTGCTGGTTTCCCACAGCCGGGACGAGATTTATCAGTTTTCCGATTACCTGTTTGTGATGGAACAGGGGCGGGTGATCCGAAGCGGAAAAACAAGGGAGATCTTTGCGGATCCCGGCAACAGGATTGCCGCCAGGCTGACAGGCTGCAAGAATATTTCCCCGGCCAGGAAAACCGGGGAGTTTCAGCTGTACGCTCCGGACTGGAATCTGACGCTTCAGACGGAGCGCCGGGTTTCGGACCGTGTAAAGTATGTGGGGATCCGGGCCCATGACCTGGAGCCGGGGGAGCAGGAGCGGGAGACGAACTGCCTGCCCTGCCGGATCGGGGTAGTGACGGAAGCCCCCTTTGAGACGGTATACCTGGTGAACTGCCCGGACAGGGAGGCGCAGGTCTGGTGGAAGGTGCCGAAGAACCGGCTGGATTCCGAAGGCCCGGCAGGGATGCCGGCGTACCTGTACCTGCCGCCAAAGCGGCTTCTGCTGCTGGAGGAATAGAGAGGAGAGCAGACATGGACAAGCTGACGCATTTTGACGGAGAAGGAAACGCGGTGATGGTGGATGTGTCCGGAAAGGGGGATACTCTCCGGGAAGCCCTGGCTTCCGGCGCCATTCGCATGAACAGGGAGGCGTTTGAGGCTGTGGCCCGGGGAACCGTGGGAAAGGGAGACGTGCTGGGGGCGGCCCGGATCGCGGGGATCATGGGCGCCAAGAAAACGGCCCAGCTGATCCCCCTGTGCCATCCTGTCTCTTTGAGCCGGTGCACCCTGGACTTTGAACTGAAGCCGGAAGAAGGGGAGATCCTGGCCCGGTGCCGGGCAAAGACGGAGGGAAAGACCGGAGTGGAGATGGAAGCCCTCACCGGGGTGAGTGCGGCGCTTCTGACGATTTACGATATGTGCAAGGCCCTGGATAAGAATATGGTGATGGGAAACATTCATCTGGAAGAAAAAACCGGGGGCAAGAGCGGCCCCTTCCGGTTTGACGGGGAAGCGGCCGGTACCGGACAAAAAAGTCTCGCCGGTCAGAAGGCACCCGCCGGACAGGAAGGTTCTGCCGGTGAGATAGAGGATAAAAAAGAGCGGATCCCCCTGCGGGTGGCAGTGATTGTCAGCAGCGATCTGGGATACGCGGGGAAACGGCAGGATCTGAGCGGACCGGCTATCTGGGAATGGGTGGAGGCGGCAAAAGACCGGGTGGTTTCCCTGGAGATACTTCCGGATGAGCAGGACCGGCTGGCTGCCAGGATGGCGGCTATCGCCGACGGAGGAGAAGCGGATCTGATCCTTACCTCCGGGGGGACGGGATTCTCCCCCCGGGATGTGATGCCGGAGGCGACGCTTCAGATCGGGGAGCGGCAGGTTCCCGGCATTGCGGAGGCCATGCGGGCCGGATCCATGAACTGTACGCCCCGGGCCATGTTAAGCCGGGCGGTCAGCGTGATCCGGAAAAAGACGCTGATTATCAATCTTCCCGGCAGCCCCAAAGCGGTGCGGGAGTGCCTGGAACTGATTTATCCACAGCTGGAGCACGGGATTGAGATCCTTACGGGCCGGACGGGAAACTGCGGGCGCTGATGGAGGGCCGAAGTCAACGGGGAGTATAAAAAAATCGGAGAAAGAGAGGCGTGCGGGATGAGAGGGCAGGATGCCAGAACGCTGTTTGACCGGGTAAGCCGGGGAGAGGAAGGAGAACTTCTTTTTGACACGAAAGATACCCGGGAGGGAAACAGGCAGTACAGCCGCCGGTTTCTTCCCTCCAGGAGACTGATTCTGCTGGGAGGCGGGCACATCAGCGAGAAGCTGGTTTCCCTGGCCGCCATGCTGGATTTTTCCGTGACGGTGGCGGACGATCGGGAGGAATTCGCCTGTGCCGGACGGTTTCCCCTGGCAGAGAGGGTTATCTGCGCTCCCTTTGAGGAGGCGATAGACCGGCTGGCAATCACTCCCTATGATTTTGTGGCGGTGATGACCAGAGGCCATGTCTGGGACGGGGTCTGCCTGCGGCGGATTTTAAGGGGAACCATGCCCGCCTATCTGGGAATGGTGGGATCGAAAAGAAAGACTGCCCTGCTGCGAGAGCAACTGGAGGAGGAAGGATTTGAAAAAGAAAAGCTGGACCGGGTGGAGGCCCCCATCGGTCTTAAAATCGGGGCGGTTACGCCAGCGGAGATCGGCGTGTCCATCCTGGCCCAGCTGATCCTGTACCGCAGCCAAAAAGAGGAGGCCGGGCCGGGGGAGCTGGCCTGCCGGGAATCGGATATGGCTCTTTTAAAGTTTATGAAGGAGACGGAAGAGGATTATGTACTGGCCGTTATAACGGAAAAGAAGGGCTCCGCCCCCGGCAGGGAAGGCGCCCTGATGGCGGCCTGCCGGCAGGGCATCGCAGCCGGCACCGTGGGAGGCGGAAGCGGGGAATACCAGGTGCTGCAGGCGGCGAAACAGGTGCTGGCAGAGAAAAAATCCCGGATGGTCCGGGTGAGCCTTACCGGCCAGGAGGCGGCGGGGCAGGGCATGATCTGCGGGGGAACCATGCAGGTGTGGCTGGAGTACTGCCCGGCAGAAAGGGAAGAGAAGGAGACGCGGACATGAAAAGACAGGTGGATATCCGGGAGATTTCCGATGGAAAACTGTATGGGGCGGGAGACATGGTGAAGGCGGATACAGGGGGCTGCGCCGGCTGCAGCGCCTGCTGCCGGGGAATGGGAAATTCCGTGATCCTGGATCCCTACGATATATGGAGGCTGGAGGGGGCCCTGGGCCTTACCTTTGAGCAGCTGCTGGAGGATAAGCTGGAGCTGCAGGTGGTGGACGGCATCATTCTTCCCAACCTGAGAATGACCGGGCCGGAGGAAGCCTGCGCTTTCCTGACCGGCGAGGGCCGCTGCGGCATTCACAGCGCCAGGCCGGGGGTGTGCCGGCTTTTTCCCCTGGGCAGGTATTACGAGGGGAGAGACTTCCGGTATTTTCTGCAGGTGCACGAATGCCCCAGGGAAAACCGGGCGAAGGTAAAGGTCAGAAAATGGATCGACACGCCCGGGATCGGGGTTTATGAGGACTATATCCGCCAGTGGCATTACTTTCTGGAGGACGTGGAAGCCATTCTGGAAAGAGACGGGAGCGAGGAGCTGCGCCGGCAGGTGAACCTGTTTCTCCTGAAGCTGTTCTTTGCGCAGCCCTGGGAGACAGAGAAGGATTTTTATCCTCAGTTTGCCGAAAGGCTTCGCCAGGGAAAACAGTACGCGGGCATTGCCGGATAGAGAAGAAGGAGGAGCGGGACATGGAGTATTCCGATCTGATTATTTTTGTGATGGAAATTATCGGCACGGTGGCCTTTGCCTCTTCCGGAGCCATGCTGGCGATTCAGAAGGAGATGGATCTTTTCGGGGTCTGCGTGCTGGGAGCTACCACCTCCGTGGGCGGAGGCATGATCCGGGATGTGCTGCTGGGAAAGCTTCCTCCCGGGATTTTCGGCCAGCCCGTCTATCTGCTGACGGCCCTGGGCGTATCGGTGGCGCTGTTCTGCCTGATTTACTGGAAGAGAAATCTGTTCAAGGGCGGGTTTGCCCCGGCCTACGACAGAGTGATGCTGCTGTTTGACGCCATCGGCCTGGCGGTTTTTACGGTGGTGGGGATCAATACAGCCTGGGGCGCCGGGTACCATGAGCGGTTCCTGCCCGCCTTCGTGGGGGTTATCACAGGCGTGGGAGGGGGACTGCTGCGGGATGTGATGGCCCAGGAAAAACCCTATATTTTTACGAAACATGTGTATGCCTGCGCTTCCATAGCCGGAGCCCTGGTCTGCGTGCTGGGCCGGGGGATTCTGGGAAGGCTGGGAGCCATGCTGGCGGGGGCGGCGGCCGTGATGCTGATCCGCTTTCTGGCGGTCCGATTCCGCTGGAACCTGCCCCGGATCCGGGGATTTGAACAGACAGGAGGATGAAATAAGATGAAGATGGGATTTATCGGCTGCGGCAATATGGCCACAGCCATGATACAGGGCATTGTAAAAAAAGGGGCGGCTTCCCCCGGGGAAGTGATGGCCACGGCCAGATCGGAGGCCACCCGGAAGAAGATCCGGGAAGAACTGGGAATCCTTTTAGGAGAAAATAACAGCCAGGCCGCCGCCTTCGCAGACATCCTGTTTCTGGCGGTGAAGCCCCGGTATTATGAAGAGGTGATCCGGGAGATCCGGGATTCGGTAAGAGAAGAGACTCTGGTGGTTTCCATTGCCCCGGGGAAAACCCTGGACTGGCTGGAAGAGCAGTTTGAAAAGCCGGTGAAGCTGATACGGGCCATGCCCAATACGCCGGCCATGGTGGGGGAGGGCATGACGGGCCTTTGCCCTGGCCGGTATGTGACGGAGGAAGAACTGGAACGGGTCAGGACCGTCTGCGGCAGCTTCGGGCTGGCCAGACAGGTGACAGAGGATCTGATGGACGTGGTGACCAGCGTGTCCGGCAGCTCTCCCGCCTATGTGTTTCTCCTGATCGAGGCCATGGCGGACGGAGCGGTGGCGGACGGCATGCCCAGGGATGCGGCCTATGAATTTGCCGCCCAGGCGGTGCTGGGAAGCGCCCGGATGGTGCTGGAAACAGGCCTGCATCCGGGAGTCTTGAAGGATATGGTCTGCTCTCCCGGGGGCACCACCATGGAGGCGGTGCGGGTACTGGAAGAAAAGGGGCTGCGCAGCAGCATTATAGAGGCCATGAAGGCCTGCGTAAGAAAATCCAGAGGCATGTAGAACGATAAGAAGAAGGCGATACGGAATGGAAAAGATCATCCGCGAACAGAAAGAAACAGGCGTACAGGCGGCAGCGGCCCAGAATGATTTCAGCAAGGGCTCCGTGGCCGGGAATATCATGCGCATGGCAGTGCCCATGACCATGGCCCAGCTGCTGAATGTGCTCTACAATATTGTGGACCGAATCTACATCGGAAGGATACCGGGGGCCTCCACCATGGCCCTCACGGGGGTGGGAGTCTGCTTTCCCCTGATTACCCTGCTGTCCGCTTTTTCGGATCTTTTCGGCACGGGGGGCGCGCCCCTGTGCTCCATTGCCAGGGGCAGAAAGGACAATAAGAGGGCCGGCGAGATCATGGGAACCGCCTTTTTTATGCTGGTGGTGACGGCCATCATTCTCACGGCCATCCTGCAGATTTTCCAGGAGCCTATCCTCTATGCCTTCGGGGCCAGCAGCGAGACCTACGGATACGCCGCCGACTATATGCGGATTTACTCGGCGGGCACCATTTTTATGATGATCAGCCTGGGGATGAACGCCTTTATCAATTCCCAGGGCTTTGGCAGAACCGGCATGATGACCATCGCCATCGGGGCGGTGCTGAACATCGTGCTGGATCCCATTATGATCTTCGGCATGGGGATGGGGGTCAAGGGGGCTGCCCTGGCCACCATTATCTCTCAGGCCGTATCCGCCCTCTGGGTGCTGCGGTTTCTGACAGGGAAAAAAGCGATTCTGCGGCTGACCCGGGAGAGCATAAAGTTCAGGCCCAAAATGGCGGGAGAAATCTGCGGCCTGGGCCTGACCGGCTTTATCGTGAATTTTACCAACTCCTCGGTACAGCTGGCCTGCAACAAGATGCTGAGTATTTTCGGAGGGGATCTCTATATCGGCATTATGACGGTGCTGAACTCCGTGCGGACCGTAACCTCCCTGCCGGTGCAGGGCGTCAGCAACGCCTCCCAGCCGGTGATGGGATACAACTACGGCGCCGGAGAGGGGATCCGGGTGCGGCAGTGCATTCATTTCCTGACCGTGGTGTCCCTGGTCTATACGGCGGGGATCTGGCTGTGCGTGGTGATTTTCCCCTCCTTCTGGATCCATCTGTTTAATTCGGACCCGGTGCTTCTGCAGGACGGAGTGCCGGCTCTGCAGCTGTACTTTTTCGGATTTGTGATGATGGCCTTCCAGTTTGCGGGACAGGCGGCTTTTACCGCCCTGGGGAAAGCCCGGCAGGCCGTGTTTTTCTCTCTGTTCCGCAAGATTGTGATTGTGGTTCCCCTGACCATCGCCCTTCCCTATGTGGGCGGGCTGGGGGTAAACGGGGTATTTCTGGCGGAGCCGGTTTCCAACTTCGTGGGCGGGCTGGCCTGCTATATTACCATGTATCTGACGGTGTACCGGAAGCTGGGCAAAAAACAATAGGGTCGGCTTCCGGCAGGGAAAGGGGGTGACACCGTGGCTGAAAAGATAGACGAGGGCAGAAGGATCCGCCTGACGCAGTTTGCCAAAACTGCCGGGTGAGCGGCCAAAACAGGTCCTGGGACCCTTGCTCAGGTTCTGAGCAAGCTGCCGAAATTTGAACACGAAAATCTGATAGTAGGAACCGAGACTTCCGACGACGCGGCGGTGTACCGGATCAGCCGGGATCTGGCCATGATCCAGACCCTGGACTTTTTCACGCCGGTGGTGGACGATCCCTATACCTTCGGGGAGATCGCGGCGGCCAATGCCCTCAGCGATGTGTACGCCATGGGAGGTGAACCGGCGGTGGCGCTGAACATTGCCTGCTTTCCGGCCTGCCTGGACGCCTCCGTGCTGGGGGATATTCTGGCGGGAGGCGCCGCAAAGGTAAAAGAAGCGGGGGCGGTGCTGGCCGGCGGCCATACGGTGCAGGATGAGGAGCCCAAATACGGGCTCAGCGTCACGGGCTTTGTGCGCCCTGACCGGCTCTGGACCAATGGAGGAGCCCGGCCCGGGGATGTGCTGATTCTTACCAAGCCGCTGGGAACGGGGCTGATCACCACCGGCATCAAGGCGGAGATGGCAGCGAAAGAGTCCGCGGATGCCGCTATTGCCTCCATGAGAACCCTGAACCGGGACGCCAAGCGGGCGGTGGAGAATCTGCAGGTTCATGCCTGCACGGATATTACCGGCTTTGGCCTGGCGGGACACGGGCTTGAGATGGCCCGGGCGGGGAATGTGACTCTGGAAATTTTCAGAGAGCAGCTTCCCATCCTGCCGGGATCCGCCGATCTGGCCCGGATGGGGCTGGTGCCCGCGGGAGCGTACCGGAACCGGGAGTACGCGGGGGCAGACCTGGATACGGGTGACGCCCGGGAATGGGAGGTGGATCTGCTGACGGATCCCCAGACCTCCGGCGGGCTTTTGCTGGCCGTGGACGGCCGGGACGCCGGGAGGGCTGTGCAGGCGCTGGAGAAAGCCTGCTCTGTCCTGCCCTGGGCGGTGATCGGCCGGGTATGCCCGGCCCGGGAGAAAAAAATAATCATCCGGTGAGAAGGGGGCAAAAGCCCCCGTCCGCCCCGGAAGGATCGGAAGGAAAGGAAATGAGTATGCAGGAACTTTACCGGATGATTCCCGGGGTGGATTTTTTTATGGGAACACCCGGGATGCAGGAGCTGGCCGGCCGGTACGGAAGAGGTCCGGTGCTGGAGAAACTGCGCCGGGAGCTGGAAAAGCTGCGCCGGGAAGCGGCCGCACTCACCGGCCGGAAGGAGATTTTAACGGGAGAGGGGGAAGAGAGTTTTCCCCGGCTGCGGGAACAGTTTGAAAAAGCGGTTCGGGCAGTGCCGGACCGGGTGGAGGAGAGCCTCCGGGAAGGAGAACAGGGCCGGCTGCGGCGGGTGATTAACGCCACCGGCACGGTGCTTCACACTAATCTGGGGCGGGCGCCTCTTTCAGAGGAACTGCTTAAAAAAGCTGCAGAGAAGCTGACCGGCTATCTGAACCTGGAATATGACCTGGAGGAAGGGCGCCGGGGAGAGCGGTGCGGGTATCTGGAAAAACAGCTTGCCCGGCTTACCGGAGCCCAGTCCGCGGTGGTGGTAAATAACAACGCGGCGGCGGTGCTCCTTACCTTAAGCGCCCTGGCTGCCGGAAAGGAAGTGGTGGTATCCCGGGGAGAACTGGTGGAAATCGGAGGGAAATTCCGGATTCCGGATGTGATCACTCAGGGAGGAGCCGTTTTGCGGGAGGTAGGCACCACCAATAAAACCAGGCTGGAAGATTACCAAAATGCCCTGGGAGAGGAAACGGGCCTGGTACTGAAGGTGCACGCCAGCAATTTCTCCATGCAGGGCTTTACCCAGTCGGTGCCGGCAAAAGAGCTGACCGGGCTGGGGGTTCCGCTGGTGTGGGACCTGGGCAGCGGCGTGCTGGCGGATCTGGAAAAGCTGGGTCTGCGCCATGAGATCACCGTCCGGGAGGCGGTGGCGTCCGGGGCGGATCTCATATGCTTCAGCGGGGACAAGCTGCTGGGAGGTCCCCAGGCGGGGATCATCCTGGGGAAAAAGGAGCTGACAGACCGGATCCGCCGCCATCCCCTGATGCGGGCGGTGCGGATCGGAAAGCTGACGGCGGCTCTTCTGGAAACGGTGCTGGAGGAGTATGAAAGAGGAGAAGAAAATGCCGCATCAAAGATTCCGGCGCTTCGCCTGCTTGGAGAAGAGGCCGGGGAACTGAGGCGGCGGGCAAAGCGCCTGGCGGCCCTGACCGTAAAAGCGGCGGGAAACGAAGGAAAATGGAAACAGACGGAGGAGAAAGACGGGGAAGGGTTCTGCTGCCGGATCGGAAACTGGCAGCTGGAAACCGGCCCCTGCCTTTCCCTGGCCGGAGGAGGCGCCCTGCCGGAGCAGACTGTGGAGGGGGCGGCCCTGACCGTATCCTGGATGGGGCCTCACCCGGGCGGAGCGGCAGGACGGCTGCAGGAGGAGCTGCGGAAAAACCGGAACATGCCGGTGATCGCCTGTGTGGAGAAAAACAGGGTGCGGCTGGATCTGCGGACCGTGACGGAGGAGGAACTGCCTCTTCTGGCAGAGGCGCTGGCGGCGGCCCTCTCTGAGACAGATGAGGGGGGAGACGCGCCATGAGATCTGTGATTATCGGGACAGCGGGCCACATCGACCACGGAAAAACCGCGCTGATTAAAGCCTTGACCGGAGTGGATACAGACCGGCTGAAGGAGGAGAAGGAGCGGGGCATTACCACGGACCTGGGATTTGCCGGCTTTGTGCTGCCGGACGGCACCCGGGCGGGGCTCATTGATGTGCCGGGCCATGAGAAATTTGTGGGCAGCATGATTACCGGGGCAGGCGGTCTGGATCTGGCGCTGCTGGTGATCGCGGCGGATGAAGGGGTGATGCCCCAGACCAGGGAGCACAGAGCGATCCTGGAGGAGCTGGGGATAACCCGGGGGATTCTGGTGGTGAACAAGTGCGATCTGGCAGACCGGCGGCAGCTGGATCTGATAAAGGGGGAGATCCGCCGGGAGTTTCGGGGCACCTGTTTTGAAAAAGCGCCGCTGGCGGAGGTCAGCGCCCTTACGGGCCAGGGAATCCCGCAGCTGCTGGAAATGATACAGAAAGCGGCGGCCCGGATTCCGGAGAAAGAGGAGAAAGGCGCCGCCTGGCTTCCTGTTGACCGGGTGTTTACCGTCCGGGGATTTGGCACTGTGGTGACGGGCACCCTTCTGTCCGGACAGATTCGCCGGGGCCAGGAGGTAACCCTGTATCCTTCCGGCCTGACCTGCCGGGTGAGAGGACTGCAGGTTTACGGGGAGGAGACGGAAATTTCCCGGGCGGGCCTACGGACCGCCGTCAATCTGGCGGATGTGGAAAGAGAGCAGGTGAGGCGGGGGCAGGTGCTGACGGACACCGCCGGCTTAAACTGCGGCGGCCCCCTGGATGTGAAAATCCATCACAGCGGGTACTGCAGCCGCCCCATCACAAACCGGATGCGGATGCACCTTTCTCTGGGAACGGCCCGGATACTGTGCCGCGTCCTGCTGCTGGACCGGGACGCGCTGCTTCCGGGGGAGAGCTGCTTCGGACAGCTTCTGCCGGAGGAGCCGGCGGCTTCCCGGCCCGGGGAACGGTTTATTCTCCGGTATTACTCGCCGGTTGAGACGGTGGGGGGCGGTCTGATTTTAAATACCGGGGCGGTCAGAAGAAAGCGGTTCTGCCAGAGGGAGCTAAAGGAGCTGGAGCGGCTGGAACAAAACGGGGCGGAAGGAGAAGCCCGGGCCAGGGAAAAGAACCTGGAACGGGAGCGGCTGCAGTCTCTGACGGAATTTCTGAAAAAATACCAGGAGACCTATCCCTACAGGCAGGGAGCCCCCAAGAGCGAGATTCTCTCCCGCTTTTTCGGGGACAGGAAGCCGGGGGAAGGGGGAAAATGGCTGGAGACCTGGATGGAAGAAGGGCAGATCGTCTGCCGGGAAAACCAGGTGTGGCTGCCGGGCTTTTCCCCGAAAGAAGATGCAGCCTGGCGGCGGGTAAAAGAAACCCTGAAGGAGCGGGCCCGGGAGGCGGGACTTAATTTTCCCCGCTATCAGGATGTGAAAAACGGGCTGAAAGAGGTTCCCTCCAAAACGGCAGACGAGATCTTTCAGATCCTGCTTCGCAGAGGGAAACTGGTCAGACTGGAGGAGGACTGCTTTACCCTGCCGGAGATCCTGGAGGGGGCGGTGGAAACGCTGCGTCCCCTTCTGGAGCGGGAGGGAAAGATTACCATCATACAGGCCAGGGATCTTCTGGGAACCGGCCGGAGAGGGATTCGGCTGCTGTTTGGCTACACGGACAGCCGGAAAATCACAAAGAAAAGCGGAGGAGAGAGCGTAAGGGAGGCGAATCATGATTTATTTTGACAATGCGGCTACCACCCTGCCAAAGCCTCCGGAAGTAAAGGAGGCGGTGTGCCGGGCGCTGGATACTATGGGAAACGCGGACCGGGGCGTCCACGACGCCTCCCTGGGAACGATGCGGACCATCTATCATGTCAGAGAGCTGGCGGCAGAACTGTTCGGCGTCTCTTCCCCCTCCCGGGTGGCCTTTGCAAAAAATGCCACGGAGGCGCTGAATACGGCGATTCGGGGGCTGCTTGCCCCGGGGGACCATGTGATTGCCACGGCGGCGGAGCACAACTCCGTGCTCCGTCCCCTGTATGAGCTGGAACGAAAAGGGGTGAGCCTTTCCATTCTGCCCTGCGATGAGCGGGGGTATGTGAGGATAGAACTGCTGGGGGAATTTCTTCGGCCCAATACCCGGGCAGTGGTGTGCACCCACGCTTCCAACGTAACCGGCAACGCGATGGATGTGAGGCGGGCGGGCCGGTTCTGCCGGGAACGGGGCCTGCTGTTTATCCTGGACGCCTCCCAGACCGCCGGAGTCTGCCCGGTGAAGATGGAGGAGACGGGGGCGGATGTGATCTGCTTTACCGGCCACAAAGGGCTGTACGGCCCTCAGGGGACGGGCGGGCTGTGCGTGAGGGAAGGGGTGGAGATCTCCCCTCTCCTGTTTGGCGGCAGCGGCATACAAAGCTACCTGAAAACCCAGCCCTTCGGGATGCCGGGGAGGCTGGAGGCCGGCACCCAGAACGGCCACGGGCTGGCAGGGCTTGCCGCCGGGATGGAGTTTGTTTTGCGCACCGGCATCCGGCGTATCGGAGAGAGGGAACAGACGCTGGCCCGCCGGTTTTATGAGGGGATCCGCTCCATCCCGGGGATCCGGGTTTACGGGGATGTGCAGGCACCGGACCATACGGGGGTAGTATCCTTTAACCTGGAGGGCTGGGATTCCGGAGAGACGGCGGATGAACTGGCCCGGCGGTTTTCCATTGCCTGCCGGCCGGGAGCCCACTGCGCGCCCCTGATGCACGAAGCGCTGGGAACCAGAGAGCAGGGAACGGTGCGCTTCAGTTTTTCCTGGTTTAATACGGAGGAAGAGATTGAGGAGGGCATCCGGGCAGTGGCCTGCCTGGCGGAAGAATAAAGGATCAAAGAAAGCCATGAGAAAAAAAGAAGAAAGAGTGCTGGTCTCCTTTTTTGCCGCGGCACAAGCCATGGCGGCGGAGAAAGCCTGCCGCAGGGCAGAGCTTCCCGGCAGGCTGATTCCTACGCCCCGGCAGATATCCGCCGGCTGCGGCCTTGTGTGGAGCGCTCCTCCCCAGTGGGAGGAGCAGATCCGAAAGAGGCTGGAGGAGGAGAAGATTCAGTACGAAAAAATACTGCGGATGATGGTGTAGCCCATCATCCGCAGCTGTTTTTGCAGAACCTCTTTTTGTATGGCGTCTTTCCTCAGCCGAAAAGGGAGAATGCCACAAACAGGGTGGACATCAGGGAAGATACCAGTGATACCACCGTGATCTGGGTGTTGATGGAGGGGCCGGCGGTATCCTTGAAAGGATCGCCTACCGTATCGCCGATGACAGCCGCCTTGTGGGCCTCACTGCCTTTTCCTCCCTCATTGCCGGCCTCCACATATTTCTTGGAGTTGTCCCACAGGCCGCCTGCATTGGACATGAACAGGGCCAGCAGCAGGCCGCTGGAGATATTGCCTAACAGGAATCCGCCGATGGCGTGGGGGCCTCCGATAAAGCCCACAATCAGAGTGGAGATGATGGTCATCAGGCCGGCGGGGATCAGTTCCTTCAGAGCGCCGGTGGTGGCGATGTCAATACATTTTCCGTAGTCCGGCTTCACGCCTTTCTTTCCTTCCTTCAGTCCCGGAATGGAGTTGAACTGGCGGTGAATCTCCGCTACCATCCGCTGGGCGTTTTTATCCACGCCCAAAATCAGCATGGCGGAGAATACGGCGGGTATGCCGGCACCGATGAGAATGCCGAAAAATACGGTGGGTTCCATGATATCAAAGCCGGTGATCAGTTCCTTGCCCGCCGCCTCCAGAGCCACGTTGGCCTCCGACATGAAGGCTCCCAGCAGGGAGATCACCGTCAGTCCGGCGGCGCCGATGGAAAAGCCCTTGGTCACGGCTTTTACCGTGTTGCCGGCGCTGTCCAGCTCATCCGCCGTGCGGATGGCGTCTTCCCCGAAGCCGCCCATCTCCGCCAGTCCTCTGGCGTTGTCCACGATGGGACCGTAGGCGTCATTGGAGATAATCATGCCTACAATGGAAAGCATGCCTACCGCCGCCATGGAGATGCCGAAGATGGCGTAGCCCTCGCCCATGGGGGCGCACAGCTGATAGGCGATCAGGGCGGAGATGGCAATGCCCACCATGGCGGGAAGCGCGGAGATAAAGCCGTAGGAAACGCCGGAGAGCACCGTGAAGGCGGGACCGGATTTGGAAGCTTTCGCCACCCGCTGTACAATGGGTTTGGTATCGTCCGTAAAATAGTCGGTGGTAATTCCGATAATCACGCCCACGATCAGTCCTGTGGTGGACGCTCCCCAGATGCGCCAGGAGAAGCCGTCAAAAATGGCGGTGGCAATGGCGGTGAGCACCAGGAAAATACCGGTGGTCACATAGGTGGAGGAGTTGAGAGCGTGGGTGGGATTCCCGTTTTTGCCGATTTTGGCTGTGGCGATTCCGATGATGGAGGCCAGCAGTCCCAGAATGGCGTAGCAGAATACCATGGAAGTATTGGCGAAAGCGCCGCCTGCCAGGGATTCCGCGATTACCAGGGCGGATGCCATGGCGGCCACGTTGGAGTCAAACAGGTCCGCGCCCATGCCGGCCACATCGCCCACGTTGTCGCCTACGTTGTCGGCGATTACGGCAGGGTTGCGGGGGTCATCCTCGGGGATGCCCAGTTCCACTTTTCCGGTCAGGTCCGCGGAGATGTCGGCAGTCTTGGTAAAGATGCCGCCGCCGGCCTTGGCGAAGAGGGCCAGGGAGCTGGCGCCGAAGGAGAAGCCCAGAAGAATGGAGGAGTCGCCGGCGATCATCAGCACGGCGGCTACGCCCAGAAGAGAACATCCCACTACCAGCAGGCCCATCACGGCGCCGCCCCTGAAACCGATGAGGAAGGCGGGCTTAATGCCCTCTCTGGCGCCCTCTGCGGCCCGGGAGTTGGAGTGGGTGGCCACCATAATGCCGATCTTGCCGGCGATGGCGGAAAAGGCAGTTCCAAACAGATAGGCCACTGCCATGGACAGGTTCTTTAAGATATTTCCCTGCCAGATGGGGGAGGGAAGCAGAATGAAAATGATGACGGCGATAATGCCGGCAAATTTTGCCAGGATCAGATATTCCCGCCGCATGAACGTGTTGGCGCCCTCTTTAATCAGGGCGGACACATCCGCAATGGTAGCGTTGCGCACGGGCTGCTTTTTTACCCAGAGATACAGGTAAGCGGCGTAGGCAAATGCCAGGGCGGCCGTCAGAAATGACAGGCCGTAAAACAGTGACAGATTTTGTTCCATTTAAAAACCACCTTTCTTTCATAAATTTTTTGGGTAAACTCCTGGAAGCGCAGAAGATGGTTCCGCAAAACAAACACACTATAGGCAAAAAGCCGGAAAAGCGGAAAAATAAGCGTATAAAATTATGCGTTATAACAGCCTTCCACAAATTTCCCGATTTGGTTTAAGTATAAAATATACAAAAATAATTGTCAATCTATAAATTTAATTATTCATAAATTTCGCAAATCCCGTCTTTCTTGCGCGGGCAGAACATGGTATAATGGCTGATAGTAAAACGAGCCTGCCGAAGGGGTGAAAAATCAGGAAAATGTATGAAAAACCTGTGAAAAGCCCGGGAAAAAACTGTGTAAAATGCGGCGGGCCCGGATATTGACATTTTATGCGGATGTATGGTATCGTGAAGTCGATATTCTGCGGAGAGGAGGGCAGGAACATGTGCCCGAAATGGAACTGCATGTTAGCTGCTGCGGTGCTTGCACTGGCGTTTATATTCCTGCCGGCAGATGTTTTTAATGAAGCAAATAGTTTCGCGTACTATGTGACGTCGTACGGAATAAATGATCATGGAGGAGACGTAATCCGGGGAGACAGGGGAGACCTGAGTTTTCCTGACCGGAGCTGGTCCAGACAGGGAGTGAAGATGAACAGCACACAGCGGCCTGAGCAGAGCAGAACCAGGCTGTCCGTTTTTCTTCACTTATTTTTTGCGCTGTCTTACGTGTTTATGGCCGCTTTTACCGGATTGGCGCTGCTGCGCTTCTTAAGCGGCCGGCTTCCGGCTGCCCGCTTTCTGCTGGATCTGATGGCCCTGCAGAAAAAGGACGGGAAGAAACGCGGGGGAAAACCGGTATTATATATGAAGTAAGAATACATCCATGATTGAAAAAGGCAGGATACGAACATGAAATCGATCGTTCACTTTTTAAAGCGTCAGGCTCCGGAACGTCTGATTGCCGCGGGCTTTGCCCTGGTGATCCTGATGGGAACGCTGCTGCTTTTGGCGCCCTTCTCGGTGAGAGACGGAGTGCGGGTGTCGGTGATTGACGCATTATTTACATCTACCAGCGCGGTCTGCGTGACAGGCCTGATCGCCATCGACACGGCAGATCATTTTACGGCGCTGGGACAGGGAATTGTGGCCGCCCTGATTCAGATCGGCGGCCTGGGGGTTACCTCCATCGGCGTGGGCATTATCATTGCCACCGGAAAACGGGTAGGCATCAAGAGCCGGGTGATGGTAAAGGAAGCCCTGAACATTGACAGCTACAAAGGAATGGTGCGGCTGGTAAAATCGATTTTGCTGATGACGCTGTGCTTTGAGGCGGTGGGAGCCATCTTGAGCTTCCTGGTTTTCATTAAGGATTATCCCCCTGTGCACGCGCTGGGCATCAGCCTGTTTCATTCCATAGCGGCTTTTAACAACTCCGGATTTGATATTCTGGGAGGACTCAGGAACCTGACGCCTTACCAGACGGACGTGCTGCTGAACCTCACCACCTGCTTCCTGATTATTTTCGGAGGTCTGGGTTTCCTGGTGATCCTGGATATTTTAAAGCACAGATCCTTCCGGAAGCTGTCGTTTCACTCAAAAGTAGTCATCACCACCACGGTGGTGCTGCTGACGGTGGGAACCCTTCTGCTGAAGGCTACGGAGGATATCTCCTGGATGGGAGCCTTCTTCCACAGCGTGTCGGCCAGAACGGCAGGATTTTCCACCTACTCCATCGGCCAGTTCAGCAATGCGGGACTGTTTGTCCTCAGCATTCTGATGTTTATCGGCGCCTCCCCGGGATCTACGGGCGGCGGTATCAAAACCAGTACGTTCTTTGTGCTGGTGCAGTCCATGCGGGGCGCGTTTACGAAAAATATGCCCTCGGCCTTTCACAGGACCATTTCCAAGCAGAATGTGAACAAGGCCTACATGATTACCCTGCTTTCAGCCACCGTGGTGTGCGTGGCGGTATTTCTCATGTGCGTGCTGGATCCGGAATGCACCTTTATCCAGCTGTTCTTTGAGGTGATTTCCGCCTTCGGTACCGTGGGACTTTCCACGGGCATTACCCCCACCTTGAGCTGGGCCGGAAAGCTGGTACTGGTTTTTGTCATGTTTATCGGCAGAGTGGGCGCCTTTACCCTGCTGACGGTTTGGATCAACCGGCCGGAGCGGAACGCCCATTATTCTGAGGAGAGCGTATCCATCGGATAGAATGTTTGAGAGAGGGAAAAGCAGAGGAGAACCTGTGCTTTTCGTTAAGAAAGGACTAGAAAGTTATGAAAAAGAAACAGACATCAGAGGTTTCATACGGAGTAATCGGCCTGGGCCGGTTCGGAACCGCTCTGGCCATGACCCTGGCCAAGGCGGACAAAGAAGTGATTGTAATTGACAGGGATGAGAGCAAAATCAAGGAGATCCGGCAGTACACGGAGTACGCCTTCGTGTCAGACAACCTGAGCATTGAGACCCTGCGGGAGATCGGCATCCAGAACTGTGATGTGGTGATTGTCTGCATCGGCGAGAAGGTGGATGTAAGCATCCTGACCACCATGAGCGTGCTGGAGCTGGGAGTGCCCCGGGTGATCGCCAAGGCCATCAGCCAGGAGCAGGGGGCGGTGCTTCGCAGAATCGGGGCGGAGGTGGTATATCCGGAGATGGATATGGCGCTGCGCCTGGGCAAGAAGCTGCTGTCCCAGAGCTTCTTCGATTACATCTCCCTGGATGACAGCGTAGAGATCCGGCAGCTTCCCGTTTCCTCCCGCATGGTGGGACGCAGCATTGAGGAGCTGGGCATCCGCCGCAAATACGGCCTGAACATCATCGCCATTGAGAACAACAGCTGCACCAATCTGGAGGTGATGCCGGACTATCAGTTCCGGGAGGGCGATGTGATGGTGGCTATCGGAAAGATCGACCATCTGGACGGATTTGAAAGCGCTCTGCGCGTATAGGCTGAAAGGAGACATACTTAATATGGATATATCCTTCTCATATTTCTGGAATGGGCTGACAGGCAATCCTGTCCTGGCGATCACCATGCTGCTCACTCTGGGAGTGATTTTTGTAAACGGATGGACGGACGCCCCCAACGCCATTGCCACCTGTGTGACAACCCGGTGCATGCCGGTGCGGTCGGCCATCTGGATGAGCGCCTTCTTTAATTTCCTGGGCGTGTTTGTGATGACCCAGATCAACAGCTCCGTGGCTTCCACCATCAGCAACATGGTGGACTTCGGAAACAGGACGGACGAGGCGCTGATCGCCCTGTGCGCGGCACTGCTGTCTATCGTGGTCTACAGCGTGGGCGCCTCCGTTTTCGGCATACCCACCAGTGAGAGCCACAGCCTGATCGCGGGACTGTCCGGCTCGGCCATTGCCATCCAGCAGGGCGTGGGCGGCATCAACATGAACGAGTGGATTAAAGTTATCTACGGCCTGGTGCTCAGCCTGGTGCTGGGTTTCCTGACAGGCTGGGTGATCTGCAAGCTGATTTCCATTCTCTGCAGAAATGTTGAGAGGGCGGCGGCCAACCGCTTTTTCGCGGGAGCCCAGATTGCGGGCGCGGCTGCCATGAGCTTCATGCACGGCGCACAGGACGGGCAGAAGTTCATTGGAGTTTTGTTTTTGGGCATCGCCTTCTCCAACGGACAGAATTCCGTGGAGGGCATGATGATCCCGGTATGGCTGATGCTGCTGTGCAGCGTGGTGATGGCCCTGGGAACCAGCGTGGGAGGCGAGAAGATTATTAAGTCCGTGGGTATGGACATGGTAAAGCTGGAGCGGTACCAGGGTTTCTCGGCGGATCTGGCCGGCGCCCTCTGCCTGCTTTATTCCAGCCTGTTCGGTATCCCCGTATCCACCACCCATACGAAAACCAGCGCCATCATGGGCGTGGGTGCGGTGAAGCGCATCTCCGCCATCAACTTCGGCGTTGTGAAGGAGATGGTGCTTACCTGGGTGTTTACCTTCCCGGGCTGCGGCCTCATCAGTTTTGTGATGGCAAAGCTGTTTATGTTTATTTTCTAACGCCTGGACCCCACATAAAACGGGTGCAGGCGGATAAGGGGCAGGCCTTCTGCCCCGCTGCCACAGGATGTTGATTTTTACAGTGAAGGAGAAAAGGAATGTCAAAAAAACAGGACTCTTTTTATTTCGATAACTTTATTGCCTGCGCGGAGCTGGCCTGCAGGGCCGCTCATCAGCTGAAGGACGACCTGGCTGATTTTGATCCGGCCCAGGTGCAGAAAAAAATGGACGCGCTTCATGAGATCGAGCATGAGGCGGATGATAAGAAGCACCAGCTGACCAACCGGCTGGCCAAAGCCTTCATCACTCCCATTGAGCGGGAGGATATGATCGATCTGAGCCATCACATTGACGAGATGACGGACAAGATCGAGGAGGTTATGATCCGGATCTACATGAACAATGTGCAGACCATTGAGCCGGGAGCGCTGAAGATGCTGGACGTGGTGATCTCCTGCACGGAGGAGGTCTGCGAACTGCTCCGGGAATTCGCGGATTTCCGCCACTCCAAGAAGCTGAAGGACCGTATCATTCACATCAATTCTCTGGAGGAGGATGTGGACGCCCTGTTCATCTCCAGCATGAGAGGCATCCATGCGGAGCGCACGGACTTTGTCCATGTGCTGGCCTGGAGAGAGATCTACACCTATCTGGAAAAATGCGCGGACGCCTGCGAGCATGTGGCTGATACGGTGGAGAGCATTGTGATGAAGAATTCATAAGAAACCCCGGGAGGGAGCTGCCGCGAAAGAACTGTGTTTCAGCAGGATCTTTTTGCGCCGGCCCCCTCTTTTTGATTGTTTCATAAGACAGGAGGATCATGATGATACATGAAACCATTTTGGTGGGAGGAGACAGAATATCCCACAGAGGGGAGCTGTACACCTATTTTCTCAGAAATTCCCAGGAGATGAATCCAAAGCGGAAACGGCCTGTAGTGCTGATCTGTCCCGGAGGAGGCTATTATAAGGTTTCGGACCGGGAGGCGGAACCCATCGCCATGCAGTTTCTGGCCAGAGGGTACCATGCCGCCCTGCTGCGCTACAGTGTGTCTCCCGTCAGATATCCGGAGGCCCTGGTGCAGCTGGCGGACGCGGTGCGGTATCTGCGGGAAAACAGGGATCGCTTCGGCATTGATCCGGACCGGATTATCCTGCAGGGCTCCTCGGCGGGCGGCCACCTGGCGGCCAGCCTGGGTGTGTTCTGGAAAAGGGAGTTTCTCTCCCGGCTTCTGGATACGGACAGTGAGACGCTCCGGCCCAATGGCCTGATTTTAAGTTATCCGGTCATCACCTCCGGAGAGTTTGCTCACCGGGATTCCTTTGTGAACCTGCTGGGGGAGGAAGCGCGGAAGGAAGAAAAACTGGGGGAGCAGTCCCTGGAACTTCAGGTGAATCCGGATACGCCGCCGGCCTTTCTGTGGCATACCGCCACGGACCCCACGGTGCCGGTGGAAAATTCCCTGCTGTTTTTCCAGGCCCTGCGCCGCCACCATGTGCCGGCGGAGCTTCATATCTATCCGGTGGGAGGCCACGGCCTGGCGCTGGCAAACGAGGAGACAAGACGGGACGACGGATTTGGCGTTCAGAAGCAGTGCCAGAGCTGGATCGATCTGGCGGGAGAGTGGATGAAAGGAATATAACGGCTCAGACAGAAAGAGGGGGCTGCAAAATCATGAAACGCATGATGGAGCAGCCCCCTCTTTGATGTAGGGGAAAGCCGTAAAAACGGCGGTCTGTTTTTTCTGGCGAGAGCATGTGGGAATCGAACCCACCCGGGATAACCCAATACCCCACACTGGTTTTGAAGACCAGGGGACACACCAGCACCCATCTGCTCCCGGAGACAGTATAGCAAATCCCGGTCAGAATCACAAGAACACCCTTCTTTAGAATTTCTTTCGGATTTCTTCGGAAGATTTTTCCCGGCTTCTTCGCAGGCACTTTGAAAAAGGATGGTAGAGTATAGGAAGAACAGGAATGCAGCGTGTAGAAGAGACGGGAAAGAGGGGATGAAGATGAAGATTCTGATTACGACAGACTGGTACGCTCCGTCTGTAAACGGGGTTGTCACTTCTGTGCTGAATCTGAAGGAAAAACTGGAGGAACAGGGGCATCAGGTGCGGGTGCTGACCCTGGCCCAGAATAAAGGGGAGAGCTGGAGGCAGCAGGGAAGAAGAGAAAGGAACGTATGGTATCTGCCCAGCGTGGGGGCGGGCAGGATCTACCCCGGGGCCAGAGTGGTGTGGGGAGCGGGCAGACGGTTTGTCCGGGAGATGATTGCCTGGAAACCGGATGTGGTCCATTCCCAGTGCGAATTTACCACCTTCTGGTTTGCGGCAAAAATCGCCAAAGCCGCAGGGGCGCCGCTGCTGCACACTTATCATACGGTTTATGAGGATTACACCCATTATTTTTCGCCCAACCGGGCTTTCGGGAAAAAGGCGGCGGCCGTTTTCAGCCGGCTGGTGCTTGGCAGAGTGGACGGAGTCATCGTGCCGACAGACAAGGTAAAGCGGCTGCTGGAAGGCTACGGGGTGAGACAGCCCATCTGGACGGTTCCCAGCGGAATTGACTGCGCCAGGTTCCGAAAGGCCCGCAGGGAGAGAAAAGAGCGCCCGGCTGGGGCGTCTCTTCGCCTGCTTTTTCTGGGCAGGCTGGCCAGAGAAAAAAATCTGGAGGAACTGCTGATCTGGATGGCGGGGAGCAGAGGAAAAAACTATCATTTGCTGGTGGTGGGAGACGGCCCCCACAGGCCGGAGCTGGAGGCCCTGGCCGGCCGGCTGGGCCTTTATGGCCGGGTGGAATTTGCCGGCATGGTGCCGCCGGAACAGACGGCTTTCTGGTACCAGAAGGGGGATGTGTTTGTGTGCGCTTCCCGCAGCGAGACCCAGGGACTTACCTACCTGGAAGCCCTGGCGGCGGGACTTCCGGCTGTGTGTCGGGCGGACGACTGCCTGGAAGGGGTTATCGAAAACGGCCGAAACGGCTGGCAGTACCAGAGCCGCAGCCAGTTTTTTGAGGCGCTGGAAAAACTGGAGGATCCGGCCCTTTATCACAGAATGTCCGGTCAGGCCCTGCTTGCGGCATCCCGGTTTGACAGCGGCCGGTTCGGGGAGAGGATCCTGGCGGTCTATCAAAAAAGCTGCGGGACTTCCCGGGCCCTTTCGTATGCGGGAAGGGAGGGGACCGTATGAAGCCCGGATGGATGAAGGCGGCCACTGCCCTGGGTCTGGCGGGAGCGGCGGCGTTTATGGTGTACGGCTGGCGCAGCGGTATTTTTTCTTCCCGGGAAGCCATGGAAGCGTTTCTGGAACCCTTCGGGCCCGGGGCCCCGGTTATGTTTATCCTGATTCAGATCATCCAGGTGGTCATTCCCATCCTGCCCGGCGGCATCAGCTGCCTGGGGGGCGTGGTGCTGTTCGGCCCGGTGTGGGGATTTATATACAATTACGCGGGGATCTGCGTGGGTTCCCTGCTGGCCTTTCTTCTGGCCAGACAGTACGGCAGGCCCCTGGTGGAGAGCATGGTGAGCAGAAGCGCCTGTGAGAAATACGGCAGGTGGCTGGACAACGGGAAAAAATTTGACCGTTTTTTTGCCGCGGCCATTTTCTTCCCCGTGGCGCCGGATGATCTGCTGTGCTATCTGGCAGGGCTGACAAAGATGAGTGTGAAAAAATTTACGGCGATTATTGTTCTGGGAAAACCGGCTTCCATTGCCCTCTACAGCATGGGGCTGATGCTGGTGACCCGGACGATGGGCCGGCTGTTATAAAGGGAAAGGAGCGGCAGATGAGAGTTCTTCTGTATACCGGAGGCAGAAATGCGGTGAGGCAAAGCGGCGTGGGAACGGCGCTGTCCCATCAGGAGCGGGCGCTGGCCATGGCGGATGTGGACTTTACGGAGAATCCCCGGGAGGAGTACGACCTGGTGCATATCAATACCGTGCTGCCGGACGCCAGATGGATGGCGGCAAAGGCCCGGCGGGAAGGGAAAAAGGTGGTGTGGCACGGCCATTCCACCATGGAGGATTTTCGGCGGTCCTTTGTGGGATCCAACGCGGCGGCGCCTCTGTTTAAAAAATGGCTTAAAAGCTGCTACGGCAGCGCGGATCTGGTGCTGACGCCCACGGAGTATTCCAGAAAACTGCTGGAGGGCTATGGCATGGGAGTGGAGGTAGTGCCCATCTCCAACGGGGTGGATACCGGCTATTTCAGGAAAGAGCCGGGACAGAGGAGGCGGTTTCGGGAACGGTGGGGATTTGAAGAAACCCAGAAGGTGATTCTCTGCGTGGGCCTGCCCATCGAGCGGAAGGGGATCCTGGACGTCATCGATCTGGCGGGCCGGCTGCCCTGGTATCAGTTTGTCTGGTGCGGCCATACGTACGCCGGGCTTCTGCCGGGAAAGATTCGCCGGGCCATAGCCCGGGCTCCCGGGAATCTTCACTTTCCGGGGTATCTGAACCGGGAGGAACTGCGGGACGCCTACGGAGGATGCGATCTGTTTTTCTTTCCCACCTATGAGGAGACGGAAGGAATTGTAATGCTGGAGGCCCTGTCCATGAAAATACCGGTGCTGGTGCGGGATATTCCCGTCTACGGGGACTGGCTGGAGCACGGCGCGCATGTGTGGAAGGAGCGGGATATCCCGGGATTTGAGGCCAGAATCCAGGCCATTCTGGATCAGACCTGCCCGGATCTGACAGAGAGGGGCTTCCAGGCTGCCAGAGAGAGGGATTTAAGAATTGTGGGGGAAAGCCTTGCCAGCCTTTACCGGGCAGTGATAAGATAATGCCCGTAGGACAGCATGGCAAAAATGGTTTAGCTGTATTTGAGAAGAGAAAAAGCAGGAGGCTTTAAGGGAATGGACGCATATCATATTCTGGTGGTGGAGGACGACCGGGAAATTCTGGACGGTGTGGGAATTTATCTGAAAAATCAGGGCTATAAGGTATACAAGGCCCAAAACGGACGGGAAGGGCTGGAGATCCTGGAGAAAGAGGAAATCCATCTGGCGATTGTGGACATCATGATGCCGGTGATGGACGGAATCACCATGACCATGAAGCTTCGGGAAAAGTATGACATGCCGGTGATTATGCTGTCGGCAAAATCGGAAGAATTTGACAAGGTGACAGGGCTGAACATCGGAGCGGACGACTATGTGACAAAACCTTTTGCCCCCATGGAACTGCTGGCCCGGGTGAATTCCCAGCTGCGCCGCTATTCCCGGTACCTGAAGATGGCGGACCGGGAAGAAGAGCATCTGTACCGGATCGGGGGGCTGGAGCTGAACGAGGATACGGTGCAGGTCCATGTGGACGGGGAGGCAGTGGCCCTGACGCCTCTGGAGTTTAAGATTCTGGCCCTGCTGATGCGAAATCCCGGGAGAGTCTTTTCCGCGGAGGAAATCTATGAACGGGTATGGCAGGAGAAAGCCATTGCCACGGAGACGATCATGGTGCACGTCCGGAATATCCGGCAGAAGATAGAGGTTGATCCGAAAAATCCAAAATATCTGAAGGTGGTGTGGGGTGTTGGGTATAAAATCGAAAAGCAGTAGACGACCTTTCTGGGCGGCGGCCGTTATTATAGGCTGCGCCCTGGTGATGATGCTCTATCACGGAGTAGCGAGAGACACCGTGTATGGCCGGCTGGAGGCGGGAGCCTCCGCCCAGGTTCAGTCCTGGCCCAATTACCGGATGGATCCGGAGACGGATCTGAAGAGCTTTATCCGGTATCTCTATATGGCCAGCTACGGCATGTACTGGGAGCTGCAGGGAACACAGACAGATCCGGACCAGGTGTTTTTATCCGGGTTTGAAGAGGAAGACGGTACACGGGAAGAATTTAACGAAAACTTTATTTCCTGGTATGAGAATGTGACAGACCTGCTGGCTTCCTACGGAGTGGAGTATCAGATTACAGACATAAGCACAGGAGAAACGGCGGGGAGCGCCTCCGGCGATCTGGAGAAATATGTAACCGGCAGCCCCGCTTTTTTTATGAAGCTGCGCTACGACGGCAACGGAAGCCTGTCCCTCTCCTCCATGAAGAATCAGGATAATCTTCAGCTGCAGGCGGATGAGATCGGTTCTGTCAGCAAGCGGAATTTTCTCTACTGGATCGGGCAGGAGACCATATCCGTTTCCGCTCTGCACCAGCCCCGGGATGTGGAAATCTGTGTCTATTCCGACGACCCGGACTGCTACCGCAGCTATAACGAGACAACGGTCAGCTACAACACGGTGACCGCCATGCAGTACCAGGGGGATATTGAAAATATTGTTTCCACCGCCTATCTGGTGCTGCTGATTTTGCTGGCCGCGGCGGGGATTCTGCTGCCCCTGTTTAAAAAGCTGCGAAGAGAGAGCCGGATGCTGGCGGGGGTTTCGGCGGAGGTTTCCATCCTGCTGCTGCTGGCGGGGTTTTTCGGCATGGATTTTGCCGTTTCCATGGCCAGCGATTATGTAAGCGGGGGCTGGTCCACCCTGGGATCTTTCCTCTGTTTTCTGATTTACTGCGGACTGTTCGGCGCCTGGCTGACGGGGGGACTGTCCCTGCTGCAGATTGCGGACAGGGGCTGGACCTCCTACTGGAGAGAAAAATCCTTCCTGTACAGAAATATGGGGACCATCGGGAGGGCGGTGAAAGAGCGGGCCCTCCGGTTCTTTGACAGCATAAAAACTCTGGATCTCTCCGACCGGTCCGACCGGTGGCTGCTGCGGATCCTGGCGGTGAATTTTGTGATCCTGCTGTTCTGCTGCGTATTCTGGTTTATGGGGATTATCGGCCTGGTCATCTATTCGGCGGTCCTGTTTTTCATCCTCCGCAGATATCTGAGAGGGATAAAAGAAAAGTACGGCGTCCTGCTGCAGGCGGCCAGCTGCATGGCCCAGGGGGACCTGCATATGGAGGCGGAGGAGGATCTGGGACCTTTTGAGCCCCTCAAGCAGGAGCTGGCGAAGGTGAACGAGGGCTTCCGCAAGGCGGTGGAGCAGGAGATCCGCAGCCAGAATATGAAGACGGAGCTGATCACCAATGTATCTCACGATCTGAAAACCCCCCTCACCGCCATTATTACCTATGTAAATCTGCTGAAGGAGGAGGGGATCACGCCGGAGGAGCGCAGGAATTATGTGGATATCCTGGATCGGAAATCCCTGCGGTTAAAGAAGCTGATCGAGGATCTGTTTGAGATCAGCAAGGCGGCCAGCGGCAATATCCAGATCAGAAAAACAAAAGTGAATCTGGGAGAGATGGTGCGCCAGGCCGCCATGGAGCAGGAAGACCGGATGGAGGAAGCCTCCGTAGACTGCCGGGTGCAGGTGCCGGAAGAGCCGGTGGAGATGATGCTGGACGGAGAGAAAACCTACCGCATTCTGGAAAATCTGCTGATCAATGTATCCAAGTACGCCCTGGCCGGCACCAGAGCCTGGATCATCCTGACAGCCGACGGGGAAACCGCCCGGATTACGGTGAAAAATATTTCCGCCGCGGAACTGGATGAGGACTGCAGCTATCTGGCGGAGCGGTTTGTCCGGGGAGACAAATCCAGAAATACGGAAGGCAGCGGGCTTGGCCTGGCTATCGTGACGAGCTTTGCGCAGCTGCAGGGGGGCTCTTTCGCGATTGAGACGGACGGAGATCTGTTTAAAGCCATCGTAAGTTTCCCCATGAAATAAAATGTCCATTGAATGATGGGAGAGAACGTGATATGCTTGTAATGGCAGCGTCGGTGTACACCGTACACCGGCGCTGCTTACTAGAAACCATAAAGGAGCAGTGCGATGAAACAGATTATTTTAACCGGTGACCGTCCTACAGGCCGCCTTCATGTGGGCCACTATGTGGGCTCTCTGAAAGAGCGGGTACAGCTGCAGAATTCCGGCGGATACCAGGAGATTTATATTATGATTGCCGATGCCCAGGCGCTGACGGACAACGCGGAGCATCCGGAAAAAGTGCGGCAGAATATTATGCAGGTGGCGCTGGACTATCTGGCCTGCGGAATCGATCCGGAGAAATCCACGATTTTTATCCAGTCCATGATTCCCCAGCTGACAGAGCTGACCTTCTATTATATGAACCTGGTAACCGTTTCCAGAGTACAGAGAAACCCCACTGTAAAAGCGGAGATTAAGATGCGCAATTTCGAGGCCAGCATCCCGGTAGGTTTCTTCTGCTATCCCATCAGCCAGGCGGCGGATATCACCGCCTTTAAGGCCACCACGGTTCCCGCAGGGGAGGATCAGGAGCCCATGCTGGAGCAGTGCCGGGAGATTGTGCGGAAATTTAACGAGGTCTACGGAGAGACGCTGGTGGAGCCGAAAATTGTGCTTCCCTCCAACCAGGCCTGCCAGCGGCTGCCGGGCATTGACGGAAAGGCCAAGATGAGCAAATCCCTGGGCAACTGCATTTATCTGTCCGATGAGCCGGAGGAGATTAAAAAGAAAGTGATGTCCATGTTTACGGACCCCACCCATCTGCGGAAAGAGGATCCGGGCCACACGGAAGGAAACCCGGTGTTCATTTACCTGCGGGCTTTCTCAAAGCCGGAGCACTTTACGGAGTTTTTGCCGGAGTACGCCGGGCTGGAAGAACTGGAGGAGCATTACCGCAGAGGCGGACTGGGAGACGTGAAGGTGAAAAAGTTCCTGAACAATGTGATGCAGGCGGAGCTGGGGCCCATCCGGGAGCGGAGAAAAATGTGGGAGCAGCGGCTGCCGGAGCTATATGAAATCCTGCGGGAGGGAACGAAAAAAGCGGAGGCAGTGGCTGCCGAAACGCTTCAGGATGTGCGCCGCGCCATGAAGATCGACTACTTTGACAGCGGCAACCTGATGAAACTGTCATAACGGCGGGGACTGTCCGGAAGAGAGGAAGATTTTAATGGGAGAAGAACTGACCAGGAAGGATATAGAGAAGATCCAGCAGGAGATTGAGTACCGCAAGCTGGTGGTCCGCAAGGAAGCCATTGAGGCGGTGAAGGAAGCCAGAGCCCAGGGGGATCTGAGCGAAAACTTTGAATATTACGCGGCCAAGAAGGACAAAAACCAGAATGAGAGCCGCATCCGGTATCTGGAGAGGATGTTAAAGACGGCCCGGGTGATCTCCGAAGATTCCAGGGAGGATGAGGTGGGCCTGAACAACACGGTTCAGGTTTATTTTCCGGAGGATGATATGACGGAGCAGTATAAGCTGGTGACATCCATCCGGGGCAATTCCCTGAAGGGCCTTATCAGCATCGAATCCCCCATGGGAAAAGCGCTGATGGGACACAAGGTAAACGACCGGGTGCACATTAAGGTGGATGATGATTACAGCTACGATGTGGTAATCAAATCCATTGAGAACACGATAGACGACGGGAGCGACGCGATCCGGAAGTTTTAAACGGAAGAAAGACATATGCTGAAGCCTTTAATCAAATGGCCCGGAGGGAAAACCAATGAGCTGGACCGCTTTCTCTCCCTGATTCCCTCCTATGACCGGTATATTGAGCCTTTCGTGGGCGGGGGCGCCCTGTATTTTTACCTGAACCCGCCGAAGGCGCTGATTAACGATACTTCCCGGGACCTGATGGATTTCTACCGGCTGGTAAAGGAACAGGATCCGGAATTTAAACGGATTCTGAACCTGTACTGCAGCAGCTTTGAGCGGCTGAAGGAACAGTGCGCTGTCCGGTATCAGGATATTCTTGCCCTGTACCGTCTTTATGAGGAGGCGCAGAAGCAGGAACTGGACATCCGCCGCCTGGGGCTGAACGAGGGCCTTGTGCGCCGGATCGGGGAAGATCCGGAGATTATGACGGATCTGGTGACGGATGGGGATGAATTTCTGGAACAGCTGCGGCGGATGACGGAGGACAAAATTCTGCGGACCATCCAGAATGGAAAGAAAAAGCCCCTGACAGACCGGGACCTGAAGAACAACCTGATGACCGGTTTTACCAGCGGCTTTTATATGTATTTCCGGAATGTGTTTAATGAGATTGCCGCCGGGGAACTGGCGGTTACTCTGCCTTACCGGATCGCCAACTTTTATTTTATCCGGGAGTACTGCTACGGCGCCATGTTCCGGTACAACCACAAGGGGGAATTTAATATTCCCTACGGGGGCATTTCCTACAACGGGAAGGATTTTGGGGCCAAGATCCGCACGATCTTCGGAGAGGATGTGGCCCGGCTTCTGGGACGCACGGAGATTTACTGCGAGGATTTTGAGAGCTTCCTGGATAAGCTGACTCTGACGGAGCGGGATTTTCTGTTTCTGGATCCGCCCTATGACACGGACTTCTCCGAGTATGAAGGGAAGGATTTTGACAAAAACGACCAGAAGCGGCTGGCGGATTTTCTGAAGAGAACCAGAGCCCGGTTTCTTCTGGTGCTGAAAAACACGGGATTTATTTACGGCCTTTATGAGAACTGCGGTTTCCGCATCCTCAGCTTTGACAACCGTTACCTCTACAATATGCGCAGCCGCAATGACCGCAGCGCCCAGCACCTGCTGATCACCAATATTCCGGAGGAGGAGATACCATGGAAGCGGGAAAATTTCTTGATCTGATGCACCTAGCGGAAAATCTGAAGAACAACACCCGGCATTCCTGGACTTCCACAGGGCGCCGCGAGAGCGTGGCGGAGCACTCCTGGCGGCTGACGGTGATGGCTTATTTTGTAAAAGATGAATTTCCGGAGGCGGACATAGACCGGGTGATCCGCATGTGTATGTTCCATGACATGGGGGAGGCTTTTACCGGGGACATTCCCGCCTTTGAAAAAAAGGAGAGTCATGAGCGGGCGGAGCGCCGGTGCGTGGAGGACTGGGTATCCTCCCTGCCGGAACCCTACCGGGAAGACTTGAGGGCGCTGTATGGGGAGATGGAAGAACAGCGGACGCTGGAGGCGAAAATCTTTAAAGCCCTGGATAAGATGGAAGCCCTGATTTCCCACAACGAGGCGGATATTTCCACCTGGCTGCCCCTGGAGTATGAGCTGAACCTGACCTACGGGGAGGCGCAGGTGCAGTTTTCAGAGTACATGAAGAAGCTGCGGGAGGAAATCAACCGGGATACGCGGGAAAAGATAAAGAACGAACAGAAAACACAGCAGTAAAAGGCGGGGACGCCCGGAAGACTTTATGCTTTCGGGCGTCCCCGCTTCCTGCAATTTCCGGATTAAAAAGAGGGGGAGACTGTTGACAGAGAGATAAAATAAAGATAATATAAAATATATTTTATATTATCATAAAAAGGGGAGGGCGCGGCATGACATATATTAAGCGGGCATTGGAGCGGAAGTTTCTGCATATGAGTTCCTTTTTCAAAGCGGTACTTGTGACAGGCGCACGGCAGGTTGGCAAAACTACAATGCTTAAGCATCTGGCGCAGGGGCAGAACCGTACTTACGTTACGATGGACAATACAATGGCAAGGATCTTGGCCCAGACAGACCCGGTACTGTTTTTTCAGACATATAAGCCTCCCATCATCATTGATGAAATTCAGAAAGCACCGGAACTGTTTGAACAGATCAAGATTATGTGCGATGAAACCGAAGAGCGGGGATTGTTTTGGCTGACCGGCTCCCGGCAGTACGGGATGATGAAAAATGTCCGGGATACGTTGTCGGGAAGAATTGGGATTTTGGAGTTATACAGCCTTTCGGCAGATGAAGCGGCTGGAGAGATCTTTACAGACAGACTGGATTTTTCTCTGGATTGTCTGCGGGAACGGCAGAAAGCAGCTGAAAAAAATGATATTGTTCGGGTGTTTGAATATATCTGGCGGGGCGGGATGCCGGAAATTTTGCGGGCAGATGCCGAGCAGCGCCAGGAATATTTTAATTCCTATATTGAAACCTATCTGATGCGGGATGTGGCGGAAGAGGGGGGGATTACCGATACAGTGCGGTTTCGGAAATTCCTGAACGCCTGCGCGGCCCTGACGGCTGAACAGGTAAATTATAAAACACTGGCGGATGCCGCTGAAATTTCCCAGCCTACGGCCAAAGAATGGCTGCGCCTTCTGCAGGGATTGGGCATTGTCTATTTGCTTCAGCCTTTCTCCAATAACGAACTGAAGCGGCTGACAAAAACGCCGAAGCTGTATTTTTGCGACACAGGGCTGTGCGCCTATCTGTCCATGTGGCTTACCAGAGATACCCTGATGAACGGCGCGGCCAGCGGACACTATTTTGAAAATTATGTGGTGATGGAACTTCTGAAGAATTATTCTTACTCCCGGGACAAAGCCAATCTTACGTATTACCGGGACTCTAACGCAAAAGAGATTGACGTGATCGTAGAAGAAAACGGACGGGTCCATCCGCTGGAAATAAAAAAATCCGCCAATCCTGACCGCAGGGAAGTCAGGAAATATGAGCTTCTGGATAAAACAGCCTTTGAGCGGGGCAGCGGCGGAATTGTTTGTATGTGCGAAGAGGTAATGCCGATAGATGAGAAAAACTGCTTTATTCCCTGCAACCTTATATGAAACATACAGAGGGAGATGCTGCAGAGATGCGGCTTCTCCTTTTTTGCGGGCATAAAATATTTCCTTCCCAGTCATATTCTGCCCCTGCCGGTAATAGGTATTAAGTAATCATGCAGATAAAACGGGGCGGTTTTGTATGAAAAAGAAAGGCAGGGGAGGACGGCAGGCAAAAGCGGGACGGTACGGAGGTTTTCTGCCGGTGCTGATGGCCGTGCTGGTTCTGGGAACCGGATGCGGGCAGGAAACGGAGGAGAACCGGACGGATATTGACTTTACGGTGGTAGAGCCGGAAAAGGTGCCGGAGGAACTGGCAGAGATCATTCAGGAGCACAGGGAGGAGGAAATGCAGCTGACCTTCAGCGATGGCGGCGGATTGTACGCGGTAAGAGGATATGGAAAACAGGATACGGGCGGATACAGCATCACAGTGGATGAATGCGCGGAGGGGGAGGAGCAGATTTATGTGGCCACAACCCTGCTTGGCCCGCCCCAGAGCCAGCAGGTTTCAAAAGATCCCTCGTACCCGGTTATCGTGATCAAGATGGAAAATCGGGAAAAGGAAGTCGTTTTTGAATAACGGGCGAAATATCCCAGGACGGAATAGAAGGGGAAGGAGCGTCGCAAAATGGAAGTCCTGAAAAAGAATATCCATATGTACCGCCAGGCAAAGCGGGCGGTCAGCCAGATTACGCTGGAGGAGGATTTTAATGTTCCGGATGCCAAGCCGGATGTGGAGCAGATTATCCAGACCAGAGAGAAAACGGTTATTGAGAGCACCCGGTCGGAAAACGGACGGCTGCTGCTGAAGGGCTGGGTGCAGGTGGGAGTCCTGTACATGGATGACGGAGAGGAACGGCAGATACATAGGCTGGATAACCAGCTGAAATTTGATGAGTACATTAATATGGAAGGGCTGGAGGCAGGGGAGAACGTAAACCTGACCTGTGAGATCGAGGATCTGAACGTGGTGATGATTAACTCCCGGAAGCTGAGTATGCGGGGGCTTCTGACCTTTACAGCTGTGACGGACGATATCTATGATATGAGCGCGGCGGTGGACGCTAAAAGCGATCTGGAGCTGTGCCGGAAAAAGAAAAAGCTGGAATTTATGCAGCTGGAGGTTCAGAAAAGAGACATAATCCGGATTAAGGAGGATATTCTTCTTCCGGCCAACAAGCCGGATATCCGGGAGATCCTGTGGGACAATGTGCAGCTGCGGGGCAGCGAGCTCCATGTGGGGGACGGAAAACTGCAGGTGGAAGGCGAACTGTTTGTGTTCGTGCTGTATGACGCCGGGGATGAGAACGGCACAAAACAGTGGATGGAGTATACCCTGCCGGTCCGGGGGGAAGCGGATGTGGCCGGATGCACGCCGGATCTGGTGGCGGATGTAAAGGTGGGACTGGGGCAGATGGAGCTGCAGGTGCGCCAGGACACGGACGGCGAGGACCGGATCATCCATGCGGAGGGCGCACTGGATCTGGATATCAAACTATACGCCAACCGGGAGATGGAGATTCTGGAGGATATTTTCTCGCCGGAAAAAGAACTGGAGATTTACAGAAGGGAAGAACTGTATGAAACCATGGTGATGCGGAACAGTTCCCGTCTGCGGGCGGTGGGAAGAATTCGGGCAGAGGGCACAAAACCCGGCATTCTCCAGGTATGCAGCAGCCAGGGAACCGTTAAGGTGGATGAGGTGCGGATGGAGGAAAAGGGAGTGAAGATCGAGGGAGCCCTTCTGGTGGAGATTCTTTATGTATCAGCGGACGATACCATGCCCTTTGCCGTCCTGAGCGGGAGCATCCCCTTTTCTCATTTCGCGGATGTGCCGGATCTGGATGAGGACTGCCGGTGCAGCCTGAACACAAACCTGGAGCAGCTGTCGACTACCATGGCGGACAGCGAGGAAATTGAGGTGCGGGCTTCCATAAGTATGAACCTCCTGATTGTGCGGCCTCATAAACAGATGTGCATTGCGGATATCGGAGAGAAAGACCTGGATCTGCAGCTGATTCAGAACCTGCCCGGCATTGTGGGCTATATTGTCCAGGACGGAGACTGCCTGTGGGACATCGCCAGAAAATATTATACAACGCCCAGGCGGATTATGGAAATGAACGGACTGGAGACGGAAACGGTTTCCAGAGGAGATCATCTGATTATCATGAAGGAAGTGGAAAAGGTGGAGGTGTAGAAGAGGGGATGCGGCAGCATCCCCGACTACTCATCCTCCTGGGGCGTATCCTCTATGAACATGGCTACATCAGATAATTCGCACTGAAGAATCTGGCACAGAAAATTCAGCGTATGGGTAGAAACATTCTGGTTTGCTCTCAGCCGGGATATTTGACCGGCTGAGACGCCAAAATCATGAATAAGCCGATACTGGGAAATGCCTTTTTTCTTCATGGTATTCCAAAGTGGGGCGTACGAAATCATCCTTAACCTCCGGGTTTGTATCATATGCTTGTGTGATAATCTCTGTACTTGAATCATAGCCACTTGTGGACTATAATAATATTAGCCATATGTGGGTTATAATATGCAGTAGGAACTGCTGGTTTGGACAGAGGAGAGGGGCCTTGCCATGGAAAGAAAAAAACATTTTAAATTTTATGTGAGAATATCCGCAACTGCCTATATAGCTGCATTTGCAGTGTGTGTCATTGCGTCCTTTGTCCCTTTGTGGAGGGATGGACTGGCGGCAGCGTTTCTGGTGTTTGTGCTGTTTGGCGCGCTGGCTTCCGGAATCGCGGGAGAGTACAGTGATTATTATGAGGAGCTTTCCAGAGAAGATCTGGAGGAGCTGCAGCGGCTGGTGTGGGAGTATAAAAGTCTGAATCAGAAAGAGGTTGACAAATCCGGTCAGGATATGATATAAGAATATGGTGAGCGATTCACGTAGGGGATTGGTCAAATGGTATGATAGGGGTCTCCAAAACCTTTGGTGGGAGTTCGATTCTCTCATCCCCTGCTCTTAAAATTCGGAAAGCAGTACAGGCTGCTTTCCTTTTTTTAACTGCCCTGGCAAAAAGACGAACAGAGGAGGTGAGCGCCATGCCCATGGAAATGAAAGAGATGATTGCCCGGACGTTTGCCAGGATGGTAAGTGAAAAGGGAATGGATAACGTAACGGTAAAATCCCTGGTGGAAGCCTGTCATATTTCCCGCCAGACTTTTTATTACCATTTCCAGGATCTGATGGATGTCATCGAGTGGGCCATGGACCAGACGCTGCACCAGATGCTGGAGGAGGCACTGGTGAACCAGAAGCCGGAAGAGGCTCTGCAGATCTTTGTGGAATTCGCCGTAAAGAACCGGGAGCTGCTGAAAAAGATGCTGGACTCTCAGCTCAGAGAGCAGATTGAGGGGATGCTTTTTGCCACCGCCCGAAAATATCTTCGGGGTCTGCTGGAGACGGCGACGCCCAGGCTGTCGATGAATTATTCGGATATGGACCTTCTGCTGGATTTCTGGGCCGGAGGATTTACAGGAGTGCTGCTGCAGCAGTGCCGGAAAAAACAGGTAGATGCCAAAAAACTGACGGATCAGATTCAGAGAATCCTGACCCAGCGGATGCTGGGAGTCAGACAGGAGAAATAACAGAACACTTACACGTTCGGAGAGATTTACAAAATACCGGAAGTGTAAGTGTTTTTTACATTTCAGGAATTTTGTCCATACATCGGGGAAAAACTGACAATGGAACGGGCAGAGAAAAACTGTTACCATAAAATAATATGAAGAACCAGAGGAGGAACAGCATGATGAACGAAGTAAAACGGCCTAAAAAGCCATTGATTTATTATTACGCGATTGTAATTCTGATCCTGCTCCTGTTTAATTTTCTGGCTATGCCCTGGATTGCGGAAAGGCAGATCCGGGAAGTGGACTATGGAACGTTTATTTCCATGACCGAGGAAAAACAAATCGGCCAGGTGGAGATTCAGGCGCAGGAGAATCAGATTTTATTTACCGATAGGGATGAAACGGCTATCTATAAAACCGGTATGGTGAACGATCCCGATCTGACGCAGCGGCTTTATGAATCCGGAGCGAAATTCTCCGGTGAGATTATTGAGCAAGCTTCTCCCTTGGTAAGCTTTCTGGTTTCCTGGGTGCTGCCCATAGTGATTTTTGTGGGCATCGGCGAGTACATGTCCAGAAAACTGATGAAGAAGGCGGGAGGAGCCAACTCTATGGCCTTCGGCCTGGGAAAGAGCAGCGCCAAGGTGTATGTAAAATCTTCCGCCGGCATTAAATTTTCCGATGTGGCGGGAGAGGAAGAGGCCAAGGACAGTCTGAAAGAGATTGTAGATTATCTGCATGGGCCGGCCAGATATAAGGAGATCGGCGCCGCCATGCCCAAGGGCGTGCTGCTGGTGGGGCCTCCCGGAACCGGCAAGACCATGCTGGCAAAGGCTGTGGCCGGAGAGGCTAACGTTCCCTTTTTCTCCATGTCCGGATCAGAATTTGTGGAAATGTTTGTAGGTATGGGGGCTGCTAAGGTGCGGGATCTGTTCAGACAGGCCAAGGAGAAAGCACCCTGTATTGTGTTTATTGATGAGATCGACGCCATCGGCCAGAAACGGGACGGCCGCGTGGGCGGAAATGATGAGCGGGAGCAGACGTTAAATCAGCTGCTGACGGAGATGGACGGCTTTGAGGAAAACAGCGGCGTGGTGCTGCTGGCGGCCACCAACCGGCCTGAGTCCCTGGATCCGGCTCTTACCCGCCCCGGCCGGTTTGACAGGCGGATCCCGGTAGAACTTCCGGACCTGAAAGGCCGGGAGGAAATTTTAAAGGTGCACGCCAGAAAAGTAAAAATATCTGACAACGTGGATTTTTCCGTGATTGCCAGGATGGCGTCGGGAGCCTCCGGCGCGGAGCTGGCCAATATTGTAAATGAAGCGGCTCTGCGGGCAGTGCGGGATAACCGCAAGGCGGTGACGCAGGAGGATCTGGAGGCCAGCATTGAGGTGGTAATCGCCGGCTATGAGAAAAAGAACGCCATTCTTACAGATAAAGAGAAGCGGATCGTAGCTTACCATGAAATCGGCCACGCCCTGGTGGCGGCCCGCCAGACCAACTCCGCGCCTGTGCAGAAGATTACGATTGTACCCCGTACCTCCGGCGCACTGGGCTATACCATGCAGGTGGATGAGGGGAACCATTACCTGATGAGCAAAGAGGAGATGGAGAATAAAATCGCCACTCTTACCGGCGGACGGGCGGCGGAGGAGCTGGCGTTCGGTTCCGTTACCACCGGCGCTTCCAATGATATCGAGCAGGCCACCAAGCTGGCCCGGGCCATGATTTCCCGGTACGGGATGAGCCGGGAGTTTGATATGGTGGCGATGGAGACGGTGAACAATCAGTATCTGGGCGGGGATACTTCCCTGGCCTGCTCCTGGCAGACTCAGAGCCGGGTGGACGAACTGGTGGTGGAACTGGTGAAGCGGCAGCATGAGAAGGCCGCAGGCATCCTGATGGAGAATCGGGAAAAGCTGGATGAACTGGCCCGGTATCTGTATGAGAAGGAGACTATCACCGGGGAAGAGTTTATGAAAATTCTGCAGGAATAGCAATATCGCGGCAGGCGGGGATCCTTCCGCCGGAGGCCGGATAAAGGAACAGGAGAAGCAACAGGTTTTCGGGAGAAGCGCTCTCAGAAGGGAGAGGGATTTTTCCGGGAGCCTGTTTTTTTCGGACTGAAAAAATGGTATAATGGATAAAATTGTACAGAAATAATAGCATCGGTGTACAAGGGACCGTATTGCCCCTTGTACACCGACGCTAAGCGAGGGAGAACACTATGAGCAACAAAAGAAAGGGGAATCCCTGGGCGCTGCTGCCGATCGGGGTATTTCTGATTATATTTCTGGGAGCCGGTATCCTGACCGGAGATTTTAACACCATGCCGGCTATCGTGGGCTTTCTGATTGCCCTGTCCATTGCCTTCTGCCAGAACAGAAAGGTGGATTTCCAGCGCAAGCTGACCATTATCTCCAGAGGCATCGGGGAAGAAAACATCGTGACCATGTGCCTGATCTTTCTGGCTGCCGGTGCCTTTTCCGGCACCATCAGCGCAGCGGGAGGCGTGGAGAGCACGGTGTATCTGGGGCTTTCCATTATGCCGCCCTCTATAGCGGTGACCGGCCTGTTTGTTATTGGCTGCTTTATCTCCGTATCTATGGGAACTTCTGTGGGGACCATCACCGCTATGGCGCCTATCGGCGCAGGAATTGCCCAGGAGACCGGTCTGTCTGTGTCTCTTTGCCTGGGGGCTGTGGTCTGCGGCGCCATGTTCGGGGATAATCTGTCCATGATCTCCGACACCACCATTGCGGCGGTGCGGACCCAGGGCTGCGAGATGAAGGATAAGTTCCGGGAAAACTTTCTGATTGTCCTTCCGGCGGCCATTGTCACGGCGCTGCTCTTTTTCTTTGTGGCCAGATCTCAGTCGGGAGCGCTGGTGCTGGATAAAGCAGCCTATGATTTTCAGATTGTCAGGGTAATCCCCTACCTGGTGGTGCTGGTGGGAGCTCTGATCGGCGTCAACGTGTTTGTAATTCTGATCGGGGGAACCATTCTCTCCGCCATTGTGGGAATCAGCACGGGCGCATTCGCTTTCCGCGAACTGTTTCAGAAGATGGGGGAAGGCGTTACCAGCATGTACGATATCACGGTGATCTCCATCATCGTGGCAGCCATTGTGGCTCTGGTGCGGGAATACGGCGGCATTGCGTTTCTGCTGGACGTAATCCGGGGAAAAATCCGAGGCGCCCGGGGCGGCGAGCTGGGAATTTCTCTTCTGGTATTTCTGGTGGACTGCTGTACGGCCAACAATACGGTAGCCATTGTAATGGCAGGACCCATTGCCAAGGAGATCAGCGATGAGTATCAGATTTCGCCCAAGCGCAGCGCTTCCCTGCTGGATATTTTCGCCTCAGTGGGACAGGGCGTGATCCCCTACGGCGCTCAGCTTCTGACGGCGGCGGGAATGGCGGCCGTCTCTCCGGTGGAGATTATGCCGTTTCTCTATTATCCCATCCTCATGGGGATCAGCGCCATATTCTTTATTATGTTCAGGAGAAGAAAGGTATGAGACTGTTTATTGCCATTCCGTTAGCGGAGGAAATGAAAAAGGAACTGGTGGCCTGTATGCACGACCTGAAAAAGCAGGGGGTGGAGGGCAGCTATGTGCCCGCCCAGAACCTTCATCTGACTCTGGCTTTTATCGGGGAGTATGACAATCCGGCCCAGGTGAAAAAAGTGTTGGAGAGCGTGCCCCTGCAGCCCTTCCGGCTGAGCCTGTCGGAGAAGGGAAACTTCGGAGACATTCTATGGGCCGGCGTGAAGGGAAACCAGAAGCTGAAAACCTATGTAAAGGATCTGCGGGGGGCTCTGAAAGCCGCTGGGATTCCCTTTGCAGATGACAAATTTATTCCCCATATCACGCTGATCAGAAAGGCCTCAGCCAGAAAATCTTATGAGATCCGGCTGCCGAAGGCGGAGATGATGGTGAAGAAGGCGTCCCTGCTGAAGTCGGAGATGAAAGGCGGAAAAACGGTGTATAAGGAGATGTAGGAACATTACAATGCGGGAAGCCATTTTTAAGTACATAAAAGAAACATATAAAATCGAACCGGATCATCCTTTCCCCAGGTTTCCGGGCTATTCTGTCTGGCGTCATGAGGATAACCGCAGGTGGTTTGCGCTGATCATGGATGTTCCAAGGGAGAAGCTGGGGCTGGACGGCACAGAGCGGACGGACATTGTGAATGTGAAGCTGGGCGATTCCATGCTGGCGGATATACTGACGGGCCAACCCGGCTATTTTCGCGGTTATCACATTGCCCGCAGCAGCTGGATTTCTATTCTGCTGGACGGCACAGTGCCTTTCGAGGAGATATGCCGATGGATCGATGAGAGCTATGGAACAACGGCTTCAAAGCAGAAAAAGCAGAAGATCCGGCCGCCAAAGGAATGGCTTGTGCCTGCAAACCCGAAGTATTACGATATTGTGCACGCTTTTGACGACGCCGGGGAAATCGACTGGAAACAGGGCAGAGGCATCCGAAGAGGAGATACGGTATGGATCTATGTGGGAGCCCCTGTCTCGGCAGTCTTATATAAGTGCAGGGTAACAGAGACGGATATCCCTTACGATTACAGCGACCGGAACCTGACTATCACCGCACTAATGAAACTGCGGCTGCAGAAGAGATATGAGCCTAATAGATTTACGCTTGAAAAGCTGAAAGGCGAATACGGCATTTACGGCGTCAGGGGACCCAGAGGAGTGCCCCACAGCCTGAGCGAGGCGCTGAAGGGGTAGACTGCCGGGTGGCGGCAGCGTCTGCGGACTTTCCGGGCCGACAGATACGACGTGATTGCAACTGGCGATCATAGTAAAATATATAGCAAGGAGAAGAAGGTATTGAGTACCAGGAGAGAGGAGCTTCTGAGGGATGGTTTTATAACTGCATATCTGGACAGAACATATCCGTCTAATCTTGCCTACAAACCTCAGTTTATTTCCAATAACTATAAAGCGGGGCGTAAAGTTCTTTCATCCATTGAGGATGAACTTTTATCATGCGGAGAGTTTTTTATTTGTGTCGCTTTTATTACGATGGGAGGTGTTACACCGCTTCTACAAACGTTGAAAGAGCTGGAAAGGCGTGGTATACCGGGAAAAATTCTTACGACGGATTATCAGAATTTCAGTGAACCCAGAGCGCTTCGGAAGCTGGCAGAGCTGAATAATATTACGCTGAAAATGTATCGGACAAAGGATGCGGGAGAAGACTTTCACACTAAGGGATATATTTTTAAAAATGAAGAGTTCTACCGAATGATTGTGGGAAGCTCTAATCTGACATTAAATGCGCTGACAAAGAACAGAGAATGGAATACTAAGGTGGTTTCCACAGAACGGGGGGAATACGCGGCAGATTTGATAACGGAATTTACAGAATTGTGGAATTCAGAGTCGGCTGCTGACTTTGACGATTTTATTGATGAATATACGCTCAACTATCGGATTATCCGAAAACAAAGAAAAATTGCGAAGAAAGCCCGGATTCCTTCTTTGGAACAATATAAGCTGCAGCCTAATTCAATGCAGTTGGGATTTATTTCTAACCTTGAAAAAATCCGGGAAGCCGGTGAAACAAAAGCACTGCTGATTTCGGCTACGGGAACAGGGAAAACTTATGCATCTGCGTTTGCGCTTCGAGAGGGAAATATAAAAAAAGTACTGTTTCTGGTGCATAGAGAGCAGATTGCGAAGCAAGCGATTGTCAGCTATAAAAAAGTTTTTGGAAATACGAGAACTTTTGGACTGCTTTCCGGCAATTCAAAAGAGTATGCTACTGACTACCTCTTTTCCACTATGCAAATGATGGCGAAACAGGAAATTCTTACAAAATTTCGAAGAGATGAGTTTGATACGATTATCATTGATGAAGCTCATCGAATCGGAGCTGCCAGTTATCAGAATATTATGCAGTATTTTACTCCGACATTCTGGCTGGGGATGACTGCCTCTCCGGAGAGAACCGATGCGTTTGATGTATATGAAGCCTTTGATCATAACATTGCTTATGAAATTCGTCTTCAGCAGGCCCTGGAAGAAAATTTGCTGTGTCCATTCCATTACTTTGGAATCACGGATCTGCAGATTGACGGAGAAACTGTAAATGAAGAGACCGGATTAAGAGATTTCAACAAACTTACCAGCGATGAACGTGTTAGTTATGTGCTTCAGCAGATAGAATATTATGGATACAGCGGGAGGAGCCCTAAAGGTCTGATCTTCTGCAGTTCTAAAAAAGAAGCTGAAGTATTAAGCAGAAAATTTAATGAGCGTGGTTACCGAACGATGGCACTGACCGGAGATGACGGACAGGAAAAACGAGAGCAGGCGGTGGAGCGCCTGGTACTGGATGACGGTGAGTACAAACTGGATTACATTTTTACGGTAGATATTTTTAACGAAGGTGTAGACATTCCGGAAGTAAATCAGGTTATCATGCTGCGTCCGACAGAATCTCCTATTGTATTTGTGCAGCAGCTGGGACGCGGACTGCGGAAAGCGGATGACAAGGAATATGTGGTGATTCTGGATTTCATTGGAAATTATAAGAATAATTTCATGATCCCGATCGCGCTGTCCGGAGATCGAAGCTACAACAAAGATAATATCCGGCGGTATGTATTGGAGGGAGAACGGATCATCCCGGGTTCATCGACAATTCATTTTGATGAAATATCAAGGAAACGGATTTTTGCGGCAATTGACAGTGCGAATTTCAGCGATATTAAGCTGATCAAAGAGAATTACAAGAATCTGAAAAACAAATTGGGGCGGATTCCGGCGCTGAAGGATTTTGATGATTACGGGGAAATGGATGTCCTGCGCATTTTTGACAATAACAGCTTGGGCTCCTATTATAAATTCCTGGTCAAATATGAACCGGATTACAGGGTCAGACTGTCTGCGGCAGAAGAAAAGGTGATTGAATTCATTTCCAAAAAACTTGCCAGTGGGAAGCGGATACATGAGCTTGCTATGCTGAACCGTATGTTGACTTATCAGCAGGGATTCTTTCGGTTGTGGGAGAAGGATCTGACAGAAGATTACGGGATCAAGTTACAGGATAAAACGATTAAAAATGTTGTTAATGTGATGACCAATGAATTTCCAACTGGATCCGGCAGAAAGACATATGCGGACTGTGTTTTTATGGAGGAAACAGGACGCGGAGAGTATGAGCTGACTGGTGAATTCAGAAAAATGCTGCGAAATCCGGACTTTTATAAGATCCTGAAGGAACTGATTGAGTTTGGCGTGTCCCGATATGAGGAAAATTATAGCTGCAGATATCGGGATACGAACTTTGTGCTTTATCAGAAGTATACATATGAAGATGTGTGCCGGTTGCTGGAGTGGGAGAACAACGAAGTTCCGCTGAATCTGGGCGGTTATAAATATGATCGGAAGACGAAGACATTTCCGGTGTTTATTAACTACGATAAGGAAGAGGACATTCAGGATACCATTAAATATGAAGATCATTTTGAAAGTCCGAACAGACTGATTGCTATATCGAAGCAGAGCCGGACGAAGGATTCCGAGGACGTGCAGAATTTTCTTCATGCCAGAGAGCGCGGCATCGATGTGGAGTTGTTTGTCCGCAAGAACAAGGATGACAAGATTTCAAAGGAATTCTATTATCTTGGCCGGATGACAGCCACCGGAAAAACGGAAGAATTTATTATGGCGAATACGGATAAAACGGCGGTGGAGATTGAGTGGGAATTGGATACGCCGGTCCGGGAAGACATTTACGAATACATTGTAAACAACTGATGGGAGAACAATATGAAAACCATAAAAGTAGTAGCAGCAATCATTATACATGAAAACAAAATCTTCGCGACACAGCGAGGGTACGGTGAATTTAAAGACGGATGGGAATTCCCGGGTGGGAAGATCGAGCCGGGGGAGACGCCCCAGCAGGCTCTTGTGCGGGAAATTAAAGAAGAACTGGATATTGAGATCGAAGTGAAAGATTTTCTGGAGACAGTGGAATATGATTATCCGGAATTCCATCTGTCCATGGACTGCTTTTTCTGCACGATTAAGTCAGGAGAACTGGTGCTGAAAGAACATGAGGCAGCGAAGTGGCTGACAGTAGAAACACTGGACAGCGTGGACTGGCTGCCGGCAGATAAAGGCTTGATAGAGGGGATCAGGAGATATATCAGATTTGGTTGTAAATTTCGGTCGTAAAGCAGGGTTAATTATTATTACTGCTTTTGATAAAAACGCATGTCACCCCCTCCCCCCGCATACATTGTAAAAACAGTGCTTGCGGGGGTTTGCCCTTTGAAGGACTATATTGAAGAACGGGCATTGGCCGTTGCGAATTATATTGTGGAGAGCAGGGCTACAGTGAGGCAGACAGCCAGGAGATTTGGGATCAGCAAGAGTACGGTACATAAGGACGTCACCGACCGCCTCGCTCAGATCAACCCGGGACTGGAGCAGGAGGTGCGCCAGATCCTGAACCTGAACAAAGCGGAGCGCCATATCCGGGGAGGGATGGCAACAAGAGAGAAATATCTGCATCAGCACGGATAGAGCGGGAAAATGTAAAGCGGAAGCAGACTGTGCAGGGGATGTGCAGCTGCTTCCGCTTTTTGGGAGAAATCTAAACTATCTAGTTCATTTCCATGCCGGATGATTTTTCGTATATTCTTGTGTTTAGATTATAAATCAGATAGAATTAGTTTTAGAAAGCTAATGTTTAGTTATAGAATTAGTCATAGAAAGCTATTACAAGTTATAAAATTAGTTATTGGAAGTGACTGTGGGAGTCATAGAATAAGCTATAATAAGAGAGTCGAAAGGAATACAGGACGAGCAGAGAGGATAGAATATATGATTTATACGGATGCTCAGTTAAAAGAAAAAATCATATGGCTGATAAATGAGTTTGAAAGTGAAGTTGTTGAATTTAAAGAAGCAAAGACCAATTATTCATTTAATGAAATCGGAAAATATTTCTCTGCGCTTAGTAATGAGGCAAATATTCGTGGATTTCAGGAAGCATGGTTGGTGTTTGGCATTTCCAACGATAAAAAATTTATTGGAACGGAATTTAGAAAGCATGGTGGACTGCAAAATCTGAAGAAAGAGTTAGTAAATGGAACAAATGAACGGCTGACATTTTTGGAAATTTACGAAGTGTATATGCATAAATGCCGGATTATTGCATTTCAGATTCCACCGGCAATCAGAGGTATCCCAACGACATGGCAGGGAGCTGCTTATGCGAGGGAGCACGAATCAGTATGTCCATTGCCAATGAATAAAGTTGATCTGATCAGAAGTCAGATAGGAATGGACTGGTCAAAAGAGATTGTCAAAGAGGCATCTTTGGATGATCTGGATCCAGTGGCAGTACAAAAAGCAAGAGAGCTGTTTTCAAAGCGCCAAAGTGACAGACGTAAAGCTCAGGAGATCCTAAGTCAGTTATCAGATATTGAGGTGTTGAATAAGGCAGGAATTACGATTAAAGGAGAAATTACACGGACGGCGCTGCTTTTGCTGGGAAAAAGTGAAGCGTCATACTTTTTCGACGGATTTATCCCAAGAATAACATGGACTCTTTATAATGCTGATAATTCTGTTAAAGCGTATGAACATTTTGATATGCCGCTGCTTCTTGCAGTGGACAACGTCTACAGTAAAATAAGAAATGAAAAATATCGCTATATAGCAGGGCAGCAGACGTTGTTTCCGGACGAAGTTAACCAGTATGAGCCTGAACTGATCAAAGAAATCATAAATAATTGTATTGCGCATCAGGATTATCGCATGAGAGGGAAAATTAATGTAGAGGAATTTGAGGACAGGCTGGTGTTTATGAATGAAGGCGCGTTTATACCGGAGACAATAGAGGCGGCATTGGAACCGGGATATAAGCCTCCATATTACAGGAATATGTTTTTGTCTAATGCAATGGTTAATTTGTATATGATTGATTCAAATTCTATGGGGATTCCAATGATATATCAGATACAAAGGGACAAATGTTTTCCATTGCCGACATATGACCTGAGCGTTGTGAATCGGGTAAAGGTTACTATTTATGGAAAAATTCTGGATAAAAACTATACACAACTGCTGCGTGCTGATACGGATCTAAACATGGGGACAGTATTTCTTCTGGATAAGGTACAGAAGAAAGAAATAATCTCAAAAGAAAATTTTAAGATATTAAAAAGACAGGGGCTTGTAGAAGGAAGATATCCCAATATTTTTGTTTCATTTAAAATTGCAGATTTGATAGGACAAAAGGCAGTATATGTGCGTAACAAAGGGCTGGATGACGATATCTGCAAACAGTTAATCATGAAAGCTTTGGAGACTATGGAAGAGGCGAGTAAACAGGAAATTATGGAAGTACTGGAAAATGCCTTGCCAGAAATTTTGAACGAGGATCAGAAATCGAAAAAGGTATCGAATTTGCTTCAGTCGATGAAGCGAGAAGGATTAGTGGAAGCGGAAGGAAAAACACGACACGCAAAATGGGTATTGCAGCGAAAAGAATGATTTTTTATCCTAGCCTTGACACCATCAGATGTCACCGAGCGACTCCTCCAGATCAACCCTTCTCTTACCCGAGCGGCTCGCAACGTCCTTGATACTAACAGGTCCGAGCGTCATATCCGGGGAGGGATGGCGACAAGAGAAAAATATCTGCATCAGCACGGATGAGAAACAGGAAAAGGAGAAAGCGCCTTATTCTTTTACAAACACATAGGTGGAAGCGTCGGACAGCTCTTCCCGAAACCGATAGCCCAGCCGGTTAAACTGCCTGGCCTCCTCCGGGAGGACGGCCTGGATTTCTGCCAGAAAGCGGACCATTTCTCCCCGGGCCATCTTGGCCTGGGTGCCCTTCTGGATAACTTTTCCATCCTTCCATTCTCCGAACACAAAGGTGATAAAGGTATCTGAGGGGGTGAGCCAGGGCTCCAGAGCCCGGGAATATTCCCGGGAAGCCAGGTTCAGGATGATCCGGCTCTCATCCGGAACCGCGTCGAAAAGTTTTCGGCCCCAGAAATCATACAGGCTGGCAGGAGGCATCCCGGGCAGAGCACAGCCGGGAACCTGGGACCGGCCTGTTTTGGCCTGCATTTCCAGCCGGTAGGGCACAACCCCGTCCAGGGGACGCAGTACCCCGTAAAAACCGGAAAGGATCCGAAGATGCTCCTGGACATAGTCCCATTCCTGTTCGGTAAACACCTGGGGCGCCATGTACTGGTACTGGATGCCCTCATAAGAGAGAAGGGCAGGCGTGAGATTCCGGGTCAGATCCATTCGGCTAAACCGCTGGAAATTGAGCTCCGCAATTTTATCATTGCACTGCCACAGCTTTTTGGCCTCCGGGTAGGGGAGGCTTCCAAGCCAGTCCGCCAGGGCGCGGGCTTCCTCCAGAAAGAGGGGGAGATCCTTCCATTCCAGCAGATCCGGGCATTCATTCATTTTTTTCGCAGGGGAAATGATAAAGCGCATAAAAGAGAAAACCTCCTGCATAGTTCATAGCGTGGGTGTACAAGAGGCCGTATTGCCCTTTGTACACCCACGCTATCAGCATACCATGAAAAAGATCACAAAGTCAAAGGGAAGAAATTTGCATAACCCTGTCCGAACGTGTATAATAAAAACGTGTGTGCCCCGGCGCGCAGCCGGGCCTGAACGGGGCGTACGTTTTTTTGACGCCCGGCAGACAAGGAGAGAACACGGATGATACGAAAAGCCAGAGAGGAAGACCTTCTTTCTGTAGCAAACATATATGAGGAAGTAATAGCGAGAGAAGAAAAGGGCGAGACCCGGATCGGCTGGGTGAGGGATATTTATCCCACCATGGAGACAGCCAGAGAGGCCTTCGAGAAGGACGACCTGTTCGTAGACGAGGAGGAGGGGACGGTGGTAGCCACAGCCCGCATCAATCAGGAGCAGGTGCCGGAGTACGCCCGGGTGGACTGGGAATACCCGGCAAAGGATGAGGACGTGATGGTGCTGCACACCCTGGCGGTCTCTCCTTCCAGAGCAGGGCGGGGGATCGGCACCAGATTTGAGCAGTTTTATGAGCAGTACGCCCTGGAACACGGCTGCCATTATCTGCGGATTGATACCAACCGGAAAAATACGGCGGCCCGGGGACTGTATAAAAAGCTGGGCTATCAGGAGCGGGGCATCATTCCCTGCACATTTAACGGGATACGGGATGTTTTTCTGGTGTGTCTGGAAAAACGGATTTAGAAAAGGACGAAAGACAGTTTATGGTAAAGAAAACAGTCAGCCATTTCAGCCTGGAGCAGATCTGCGATTCGGGTCAGTGCTTCCGGATGGAGAAGCTGGGGGAGGGAGCGTTTCTGGTTTTGGCAGAGAACCGGGGCCTGCGCATCCGGCAGGAAAGTGAAACCCTGGAATTTGACTGCACGGAAGAGGAATTTCTGGATTTCTGGGAAGATTATTTTGACCTGAAGACAGACTACGGGGCCTTCCTGGAGCGGATTGATCCCCGGGACCGGTATCTTTGCGAGGCGGCCCGCCGGGGCTGGGGCATCCGGATCCTGCGGCAGGATCTGTGGGAGATGCTGATCTCTTTTCTCATTTCCCAGCAGAATCATATTGTGCGGATTCGCCGGTGCATCGGAAATATCTGCGAGAGATACGGGAAGGCTGCTTGCGCAGAAAAAGAATTAGAATCGGGAGAAAAACTTTACGGATTTCCCTCCCCGGATGCTCTGGCGCAGGCTTCAGAGGAGGAACTGCGGGACTGCAATCTGGGATACCGGGCCAAATATGTGAGCCGGGCGGCCAAAGCGGTGGCGGAGGGGAACTGTTTGCTGGAGAAGATAAAGACTATGTCCTATCTGGAGGCGAAGGCAGCCCTGCTTGAACTGTACGGAGTGGGAGAGAAGGTGGCGGACTGCATCTGCCTGTTCGGCCTTCACCATCTGGAGGCTTTTCCGGTGGATACCCATATCCGGCAGGCGCTGGAAGCTCACTACCGGAGAGGGTTTCCCAAACGGAAGTACCGGGGAATTGAGGGCGTGCTGCAGCAGTACATCTTTTATTATGAATTAACAGGAAGATAAAAAAAGAAAATGGGGTGAAGGGTTATGGCGGAAAAAAGAAAGATGAAGAGAGTGGAGGATTCCCTGACGGAGCAGACCCATCTGCTTTTTCCCAGAGCGCTGAATGCCAACGGAAGGCTGTTTGGCGGGCAGCTTCTGGAATGGATCGATGAGACGGCGGGGATTGTGGCCAAGCGCCATGCGGAGTGCAACGTGGTGACGGTAGCCATCGACAATATGTATTTCAAGGCAGGCGCTACCCAGGAGGATACCATTTATCTGAAAGGGTATCTGACCTATGTGGGCCGCTCCTCCATGGAGGTACGGATCGATACCTATGCGGAGAAGCTGGACGGCACCAGAAAGATGATCAACCGCGCTTATTTTGTGATGGTAGGCACAGATGAAAATCAGAATCCCATAGAAGTGCCGGGACTGATTGTAGAAGGGCTGACCCAGGAGATCGAGTGGGAGACGGGAAAGAAGCGGCAGCAGCTTCGCCGGGAGCGGCAGAAGGAAGGCTTCTAATCAGGATACGAAGAGATCCATGCTGCCGCTGCGAAATCCCTCCAGATCAAGCGTCACATAGGAAAATCCCAGGTTTTTGACGAGGCGGATGATTGCTTCGCGATGGCGGATGACCTGCTCCAGATCTTTTTCGTCCACCTCAATGCGGATGAGAGGATCGTGGAAGCGGAGGCGCACATTGTAGAAGCCCAGCTGGCGCAGGGCAATTTCCCCCTGATGAATGCGGTCCAGCAGGTCAAAGTCCAGCCGCGCCCCGTAGGGCAGGCGGGTGGCCATGCAGGGGGCGGCAGGCTTGTCGGAGGTGACAAGCCCCAGTTTCCGGGATAATTCCCGCACCTGGGGCTTGGTGATGCCAAGTTCCAGCAGGGGGCTTTTGATCCCCAGTTCTTTCAGGGCGGCCAGCCCGGGACGGTACTCAGCCGTATCGCTCTGGTTGCTCCCGTCAAAAACGTGAAGGCGTCCCTGCTTCAGGGCGCTTTTTTTGATGGAAGAAAAGAGAAGTTTTTTGCAGAGAAAACAGCGGTTTTTTGGATTGCCCATAATCCGGGGATCCTGAAATTCATCAATCTCCAGCACCAGGCAGTCAGCCCCCATGGAGAGGGCCAGCTTCCTGGCCTGCAGAGTGTCTTCGTGGGGGTGAAGCCGGGTCTGGGCAATGACAGCCAGAATGGGGAGCACCTGAGCAGAGGGATCCGAAGCCATGGCAGTTTCCCGAGCCAGGCAGGCCGCCTTCAGAAGGAGACTGCTGTCCGCGCCCCCGGAGAAGGCGATGCAGATCCCCGCCGCCAGGTAAGGCTCAAAGTACGGTATGATTTTTTGCAGCATATTCTTTCACCTCGTGATACATTTCCGTAAAACTGATGTGGTTGTCCTTTGCCAGCTGAAGAATGCTGTCGCTTTCCGGATAGTAATAGATTTCGTTCCGGTACTGGCACATTTTCACATCCGCCATGCCCCAGGGAGTTTCCAGGGAGATGATTTTGCGGGACAGCTTGGTTCGCTGCATTTCCGAAACCCGCAGCCCGATACTGGTGGTATGCCGGAAAATCAGTTCTTCCATGGTCTGCCTTTTTTCCGGAGCGCAGATTACGGAGAGCTGATAGGCGGGCCGATGTTTTTTCATATAAATGGGAGTGTAGAACACGTCCAGAGCGCCTGCTTCCAGAAGCTCCTCCATTACAAATCCCATGGCTTCACCGGTGCAGTCATCCATATTTGTCTCCATCACCAGGACCCGGTCGTGGCTGGTGCTGCCGGCTTCCAGGAGCATGGCCCGCAGCACGCCGGCGGTCTGGTAATCCCGTTTTCCGGCCCCCAGACCGGTGCGGAGAATTTTAAATTCCGCCGGCAGCTGGCCGCCGGTGCGCAGGGCCGCGGCAATGGCGGCTCCGGTGGGAGTCACCAGCTCTCCCTCCACGGAGCTGATATGAAGGGGCAGGCCGTAGGCGGTGAGAATGGCAGTGACGGCAGGCACGGGAACCGGCAGCAGGCCGTGCTGGCAGCGCACCTGGCCCCATCCCTCCGTCAGGAAGGGAATGATCACATCCTGAATTCCCAGATTGTCGATGCAGACAGCCGCCGCGGCAATGTCCACGATGGAGTCAACGGCGCCTACTTCATGAAAATGCACTTCTTCCAGCGGCTTTCCGTGTACCTGGCTCTCAGCTTCCGCTACGATCTGAAAGATTTTCAGCGCCAGCTCAAGGGCATGGGGCGTAAGGCGCCCCGCGGAGAGAATGCGCCGGATGTCCGGGAGATTCCGGCCGTGGGAATGGGAATGCGCCTGGTGAGGATGGCCATGTTCCGGCTGCTTGTGGCCGGCATGGCCGGGCGCTTCACTGTCATAGCCCGGGCCGTGCAGGTAAGCCATATCATGGTCGTGGTTTTCGTACCTTTCATCCAGAATCACATGGAAATCGCAGGCTTTCAGGCCGGATTTCGTGACAGAAGTTATTTCTGTCCGATAGCCCTCCAGAGGAAGGCTTTTCAGCGCCTCCAGCAGAACGTCTCTGTCGGCCCCCAGATCCAGCAGGGCGCCCACGGTCATATCGCCGCTGATGCCGCTGGAGCAGTCCAGATATAAGATTTTTGATGTATTTGTTGAAAGATCCATGTCAGATCACCCTCTCTTTAAAATGAATTTTTTCCGTTCCAGCGGCAATGGCTTCCTCGTAATACCGGCATTTCATGTTGATGACATTCAGAATGCCCTGCAGTTCCTTCATCTGAGCCTCCACCGCCCGCTTTCTCTCCAGAAACATTTCGTACCGCTGCTGCAGAGAGGCGTCCCCCTGCTCCAGCCACTGGCTGAACTGGCGGATTTCCCGTATGGACATGCCTGTTTTTTTCAGGCAGTCGATAATGCGGAGAGTGGCAAGATCCTTTTCGGTAAAAATCCGATAGCCGGATTCCAGCCGCTCTACAAAGGGAAGCAGGCCTTCCTTGTCATAATAGCGAATGGTGCTGGTGGGAACGTGCATCATATCCGCCGCGTCTTTGATCGTATATTTTTTTTCTTCCATCCACAACTTCTTTCCGGTTCCGGTGAACCTGAAAATTAAAAAACCTTGACTTTAAACTCAGCTTTAATGTTAGGGTATAAACAGGGAATTGTCAAGGAGGGGACGCCATGGCGGCTGAACACTATGGAAAGCTGGAGAAAACGGCGTCCGACTGCATCGGCTGCGGACACTGCGACCGCAGATGTCCCTTCCATGCAGCCCAGTCGGAGCGGATGAAAGAAATAGAAGGATATTTTGGAAAATAACGTTGAGGCACCAGCGCTTACAATAGGAAGAGATCATTTTGTCTGGGAACCGCGCCGTCTCCAAAATAGAGGGAGGGATTCTCAAAAATATTGTTTATGGCGATAATGGCCGCACCGTACACCATGGAATCCTGTTTGTAGGCGCTGAGCTGTATTTTAGTATTCTCCAGAGTCTGGGGCACAATGCGTTCTTTTACTTTGGATATTACCCGCTCCAGCATCAGTTTTGGTTCTACGTGGGCCATTTCATCTCCGATGATAATCAGCTGGGGATTAAAGCTGTTGATAACATTCACAACGCCGATGGACAGATAATCACACATTTCCAGATACAGGTTCAGGGCGATAGGATTTTTTTCCTTCACCAGCAGCACCACGTCATGGAAATTCAGCTCGTCTTTTTTCCCCATGGCTTCGTTTACTTTTCTGACAAAGGTGATGGAAGAACAGTATAATTCGAGACAGCCATAATTCCCGCAGGAACATCGGGGGCCATGGATGTCAATGGTGGTATGGCCGATTTCACCGGCTGATCCCGTAGCGCCCTTCAAAAGAAGCCCCTTGTTTACGATACCAGCTCCCACGCCCTGGGCAAAAGCGATATATACAAGAACATCATTGGCCTGGGTGTCCGCATTGTACCAGAACTGGGCCAGGGCAGCGGCATTTGCGTGTTCTTCGATGGTGACAGGAACTTTAAAATGTTCTGCTAGCTCATCCTTCAGGGCAATCTTGTCCCATCCCTCCACATTTGTCACGATAGAAATTCTGCCCTTTACGGAATTATAGGGGCCCGGAATAGCGGCGCCAAGGGCAAGGATCCGCAGATGGGGGAATTTTACTATCAGAGCGTCCATCTCCCGAATCACCATATCCATAATTTCCCTGGCTTTCTGTCCGGGAAGAATCGAGACCCGCTTGATAAGAAAGGCTTCGCCCCGGAGATTGAAGAGCCCGACGGAAAAATTTTGACGGGCAATGCGGATGCCCGCCACCGCGAAATCATCTGTATTCAGAGAAATGGCAATGGAGCGGCGGCCCTTCATGCCGGTGAGAAAGCCGATCTCCTTCACCAGGTTCCAGCTGATAAAGTCATTGATAATGTGGGTGACAGTGGCCTGCTGCAGACCGGAATGCTCGGCCAGGGTCGTTCTTGCGCACACTTTCTCCCGCCGCAGCAGACTGAGGAGCAGGGTGCGGTTCATATTTTGAATATTTCTCTGATTATATCCTTGAATGGCCTGTTTCATAATCTATAGTACGCTTGTATTATATCAATTAATGATTCAGATTTATTAGTTAACTGAATTTTATTATATAACAGAAAAAAGCTTTGCGCAACAGAAACGCAAAGCTTTTCCGATTAACAGGAGTTTAAGCAAGATACAGATTTATTCCGTGGCCTTTAAAATAATCCACGTATTCCGGAGGAATTCGATTGTCTGTGACAACATTCGGAATATCATCCAGATTGCACAGGTGTGTGAAGGTCCGCTTCCTGTATTTCGCGTGATTCAGAAGGATATAGCTGTCCTTCACGTTGCTGACAAGATAATTAAACAGCGGGAGCTGCGTCCGTTTCATAATGGAATAGCCGTATTCCAGATCCGCGCCGTCTACTGTAAAAAACAGTTTGTCAAAATACAGCTTTTTCAGGCTCTGCACGGTTGATTCGTCCAGGGTTTCAATGTGGTTGTGTCCCAGATGAACAATTCCGCTTAAAAGAAATACGCGGATATCGCTGTTGGAGGCAAGTTCCAGAGCGCCGGTGATATTCGTTGTGACAACCATGATGTTTTTTTTGCTGCTGGCGTTCAGATGCCTGCACAGCAGGGAGCAGGTGAAGCTGGCTCCGATAAAGAGAATGTCGCCGGAATGGATCAGATCAATCGCTTTTCTGGCAATAGCATCTTTGTATTCAAACTGCTCGTCATCCATGCGGATCGAAGAGAAGATATGGGAATAATTGGATACCAGCTGTCCGGAACCGGCATCGGCTGCCTCAATTTCCTGGGCGCCGCCGTGAGTGCGCAGAAGAAGACTTTCTTCTTCCATAAGCGTCAGGTCCCGTCTGATTGTGGCAGGGGACGCACCGGTAATGTCGCAGAGGGTCTGCGTTGTGGCTATATGATTTTGCTTCAGATATTCAACTATGAGTTTTTTGCGTTCGGCTGCAAGCATATCCTATCGCTCCGTTTTTCTATTATCATAAGGACTTTTCAATTTTGACGAGTCTGCTTGTCCCAAGCCTGTCTGCGCCAAGAGAGATAAACTTTTCTGCGTCCTCAAAAGAAGAAATGCCGCCTGCTGCTTTGATTTTTACATTCGGCCCCACATGCGCCGCAAAGAGAGCGACGTCTTCGAAGGTTGCGCCCGCGCTGGAGAAGCCGGTGGATGTTTTGATAAAATCGGCCTTTGCGTTTGTAACGATCTCACACATCTTAACCTTCTCTTCCTCTGTCAGAAGGCAGGTCTCAATAATGACCTTGAGAACTTTATCTTTACAGTTTTTTTTCAGTTCTTCGATTTCGTTCTGCACGTATGTATAATCGCCGGCTTTGAGCACGCCGATATTGATGACCATATCAATTTCATCCGCGCCGTTGTTTAAGGCATCCCGGGTTTCGAAAACTTTTGCCGCAGTAGTGTGGTTTCCGTTTGGGAATCCGATAACTGTGCACACTGCCAGCTGATCTTTCACATAATCCTTTGCCTGCTTTACATAGCAGGGGGGAATGCACACAGAGGCAGTCCGGTAGCGGATACCGTCGTCGCAGAGCTGACGGATATCCTCCCAGGTGGCAGTCTGTGCTAATAAAGTGTGGTCTACTTTACTTAAAATTTCACTGTGGTTCATGTGCGTTCCTTCTTTCTCTCTATTATATGATAGTCGCAGAATTATTTCCATAATGAAAATATCATTTGCGTCTGTTTCCATTATATGAAATGCAAAAGTGATAGTCAATAAGGAAATGATTGAAAATGATTGTTTGCAAAACAACAGAAAAAAAGATTGAAAATACCTGTTTTGCATGGTAAAATTTCAGCATAAACAAATAATAACGATTAGAAATAATTATAAATAATAACAAACAATCAAAAACAATCAAACAAAAGGCGGAAGGGGCGCAGAAATGGAATTTGATAAAAAACAGGCTGACAGGCTGGCAGCGCAGATCAGAAAAAACATTCTGAGAGCAATATCCGCGGAGGGGAAAGGCCATATCGGGGGTTCCCTCTCCATTGCGGATGTTTTTGCGGTTCTTTATGGCGGGGTGATGAACGTGGATCCGCGGGATCCGGGGAAGAAGGACAGAGATTATATAGTGATGTCTAAGGGACACTGCGGACCTGCCATGTATGCGGCGCTGGCGGCCAGAGATTTTTTCCCGGAGGAGGCGCTGGATACCCTGAATAAGGGAAACACCATTCTGCCAAGCCACACAGACCGTCTTAAAACACCGGGCGTAGATGTGTCTACAGGGTCTCTGGGCCAGGGCGCTTCGCTGGCGGCAGGAGTGGCCTTCGCAGACAAAATTGACGGGAAAAAATCCTATACGTATTTAATACTGGGAGACGGAGAGCTGGACGAGGGACAGGTGTGGGAAGCCGCGCTGTTTGCGGCTCACCGGAAACTGACAAATCTGATTACCATTGTGGACGCGAACGGGAAACAGCTGGACGGAACAACGGACAGCGTCTGCAGTCTGGGAAGCATCGAAGATAAATTCCGCTCTTTTGGGTATCATGCAATTTCCGTGGAAAATGGAAATGATACGGCTCAGATTTACGAGGCAGTCTGCCAGGCAAAAGAAGAGAGGGAGAAGCCTTCCGTGTTGGTTCTTCACACGGTCAAAGGCGCGGGAATTGACTATTATGCCGGGATGGAGAACTGCCATTCAACAACTGTAAAGAAAGAAGACATTCCGGAATTTTATAAAGAGCTGGATGAAAAGCTGGCTCATAAAGAGGTGTAAGCATGGCAGAACTGAGAAAAGTTTTTTATCAGACAATAGCAGAACTTATGAAAAAGGATGACAGGGTGGTATATCTGGACGCGGATCTGGCGGGAGCGCTGGGGACTGCGGAATTATTCCGGGAATTTCCCCGTCAAGCTTTTGATCTGGGGATTATGGAAGCCAATATGATTGGCGTGGGAGCGGGAATGTCCATAAAAGGAAAGATCCCCTTTGTACATACGTTTGGTCCCTTTGCGTCCAGAAGAGTGGCGGACCAGACTTTTCTGGCGGGCTGCTATAACGATGCCAATCTGAAAATCATCGGTTCTGATCCGGGCATAACGGCAGAAACAAACGGGGGAACCCATATGCCCTTTGAAGATATGGGGATTTACTGCGCTTATCCCAATATAACGATTATGGATGTGGCGGAACCCTATCTTTTGCGGGAGGTTATCCGACAGATGGCATCTTCCTGGGGCGTACAGTACATCCGGTTTCAGCGCAAGGAAGGAGAAGCTTATTACGGGGGAAACGAAAAGATTCAGATCGGAAAGGGAAATATCGTAAGAGAGGGAAATGACATTACGGTAATCGCCTGCGGCATTGAAGTGACATGGGCTCTGCAAGCGGCTGAAAAACTGGCGGAGGAGAATATCCAGGCAAGGGTAGTGGATATGTTTACCATTAAACCCCTGGATGCGGAGCTTGTCCTTCGCTGCGCCCGGGAAACAGGGGCTGTGGTAACCGCGGAAAACCACAATATTCACGGCGGTCTCGGAAGTGCGGTGGCAGAAGTGCTGGCAGAGAACTGCCCTGTGCCTTTTAAACGGGTAGGCGTAAAGGACCGGTTCGGCGAGGTTGGAAGCAAGGCATTCCTGGCGGATAAATTTGAAATTTCGGAAAAATACATTGAGAAAGCAGTCAGAGACGTGCTTAAGAGGAAAACGGGAAAATGAAAAAAAATGTTTTGTATATTCAGTCCGGAGGGCCTACAGCGGTGATCAACTGCTCGGCCTATGGGGTAATTGACGCCTGCAGGAGGGCAGGCTCGCGGATGGGAAGGATTTATGCCAGCCTGCATGGAATTGCGGGCGTGCTGCTGGGGAATCTGTATGACTGTACAGATTTAAGCCAGAAGCAGCTGGAACAGCTGAAAAAGACACCGTCCATGGCGTTCGGTTCCTGCAGATATACCGTGCGGGAAGACACCGGAGAGGACTACGAAAAGATTATTGCCACTCTGGAAAAATATGAGATCTACTATATCTTTATCAATGGAGGAAATGGCTCTGTGGCGGCGGGAAACCGGCTGGGCCTCCATTTGAAAAAGGCCGGCTATGACTGCAGGCTGATGGTGATTCCCAAGACCGTGGACAATGATATTGCCGCGGTGGATCATGCGCCGGGATTCCCGTCTGCTGCCCGGCACACAGCGATTACCATTTCCGAGCTGGCCCATGATATGTATACATATGATACGGATCTGATTATGGCCGTGGAGGTGATGGGCCGCAATACCGGATACCTGGCGGCAGCGGCGGCGGCTGCCAGGAAAACAGGATGGGGGCCGGATCTGATTTATGTGCCGGAACTGACCTTTGACCCTGAAAAATTTGTAAAAGATGTGGGAGAAGTGGTGGCCAGAAAAGGAAAATGCCTGGCAGTAGTGGCGGAAGGAGTTAAGACTGCGGACGGGAAATATCTTTTTGAAGATACGACCGTGAATAAATCAGAGGATCCTTCCAGAAATATGGGAGGAATAACCCCTTACCTCAATATGCTGCTGCGCCGGCATTTTACCTGTAAAATCCGCTGCATTGACCTGGGGCTGATGCAGCGATGCGCTATCCATGACGCCTCGGAGATTGACAAAACAGAGGCGGAGATGCTGGGAAGGGAAGCCGTAGACCGGGCTCTTGCGGGGGAGAGCGGCAGGATGATGTCGCTTGCCAGGGTGAGCAGCAGTCCCTATGAGGTGAAAACAGAGTCTCTGGCGCTGGAAGCGGTGGCGGATGTAGAGCGGGTGATGGATCTGGCGTATGTGCGGGACAATCACGCGGATATCAGGGAAGCGTACATGGAGTATATCCTTCCGCTTATAGGGGAACTGCCGGAATATATAGAATTATCCTGAACAGAATAAAGTTTAAAGTGATAAGGAGGAACAGATTTATGTACAACTATGAAGAACTGGGGCTGGTAAACACAAAGGAAATGTTTGACAAAGCCTACCGGGAAGGCTATGCGGTGCCGGCCCTGAATTTCGTTACGATTGAGCAGCTCAACGGCATGATTGATGCTGTCATCGAGAAAAGATCTCCGGTAATCCTGCTGGTTTCGCCCAATCTGCACCGTCAGCTGGGACATGAGATGACGGCAAGACTGGCCCAGGTGGCAACAGACCGGATTAAAAATGCCGGGCTGAATATTCCGGTTGCCCTGCATCTGGATCACGGCATGACCTTTGAGCAGTGTGTGGCAGCCATTGAAGGAGGCTTCTCTTCCGTTATGATTGACGGAAGCAAACTTCCCTTTGAGGAGAATATTGCCCTGACAAAGAAGGTGGCGGAGTATGCCCATGCCCGCAACGTAACGGTGGAGGCCGAGCTGGGCATTCTGAAAGGCAAAGAAGAGGAAGGCACGGAAGGAACCAACGAGAGTATGTATACAGATCCCGTCATGGCTGTGGATTTTATTGAACGGTCCGGCTGTGACAGCCTGGCGATTTCCATAGGCACCTGCCACGGGCTTGTAAAAATGGTTCCCCGGGAAGACGGGACACTTCCGGAGTTAAAGTACGACATACTGCAGTATATTTCTGACAAAAAACCGGGCTTCCCCATCGTACTCCATGGCTGTTCCAATATTTCACAGACTTATGTGGATATGATTAACCAGCACGGAGGACATATTGAGAAGACGGTGGGCATACCGGATGAGCAGGTACGCAAGGCGGCCGGGCTTGCCGTGTGCAAAATCAATATTGCCACAGACGGCTGGATCTGCGGACTGGCCAATACAAGAAGGATCCTGGACGAAGAGCCGGGAGCGATTGACAGCCGGTGCTTTACGCTGAAAATCCGGCCGCTTATGAAAGAACTGTATCTGCATAAGATTGAAATTATGGGCAGCGGAAACCGCGCTTAAAGAATAAGACCAGGGGGCGCCAGAATGAATCATAACAAAGAAAAACTGTTTCTGTGCGTGGAAATCGGAGGAACGAATCTGCGCGTGGGAGTTGTGAGAGAAGATTATACTTTGGAGCAGTTTGAAAAAATTCCGTCGGCAGAGCTGTCGGACGCAGAGGACAAGGGCGTGTATTTTAAAACACTTCTGGATCCCATCCTTGAAAAATACGGAAAAGACCGTTTCCATGGTATTTCTCTTTCTCTGGCTTCGCTTATGAACCGGGAGAGAACGATATGTTTTAATTCGCCGAATATAAAGGGTTTCGATCATCTCCCCCTTAAGGGAATGCTGGAGGATATCTGGGGACTTCCTGTCATAATGGAGCGGGATGTGAATACGTCTCTGCTTTACGATCTCCGCAAAAACAATATTGTGGGAGAGGGGATCGTAATCGGGATTTATATAGGAACCGGCCTTGGTAACGCCATGAGTATTGACGGGAAAATTTACCGGGGCAGTACCGGTTCCTCCTGTGAACTGGGTCATATTCCTGTTGACGGGCTGGAAGAGATGTGCGGTTGTGGAAAAGCCGGCTGTATCGAACTGAGGGCATGCGGAAAGGTTCTTGCGGGAATTGCGGAAAAGACTTTTCACTGCCCGGTACAGGAAATTTTCACAAAATACGGGGACAGGAAGGAGGTGTTAGATGTAGTACGCATGTGCGCGCTTGCCACGGCCACGGAAGTCACAATCCTTGATCCGGTTTGCGTAATCCTGGGCGGCGGCGTAACGCAGATACCGGATTTCCCGCTGGAGTATTTTACCCGGATGGTAAGTGAAAATCTTCGGATACCGGAACCCCGCGGCTCACTGCGTATTATCCCGGCATCACCGGACCCGGAAGTGGGTATTATAGGGGCGGCAATCAATGCGGCGGCCTTTTGGAAGTAAAGGGCGGGCAGATTGTGAAAAACATACAAAAAGTGTTTGACCCGATTATATAATATGGCAAAATATAATAATGGATTTAAAGATTCATTGACATTATTAATTAAACGAATTAAAATAAGAATGTCAAGAATGAACAAGTCGGGAACGTTCGACTAAGAAAAGGGAGGGTTTATTATGCGTAAGAAAATTTTGGCAGCACTTTTGGCATCAACTATGATGATTGCTTCCGCAACAACGGTATTAGCTGATTACACAGCTCCGGAAGGAGTTGACCCGTCTGAGTATCATCTGGCTATCTGCATCCACTCCATGGATAACGAGTACTGGGCACAGGAAGCTACCGGCGCGCAGCTTGCAGCTGAGTACTATGGAGTAAACGCGGATGTTCTGACCTGCGACAGTGATGATAACAAGCAGATTCAGGGTATCAAGGACTATATTGCGCAGTACGGCGACAAGGCTATTTTCGTAGTTGACCCGTCTTCTACCGCAAACACGGTAAATATTGCTGAGACATGTGAAGAAGCCGGCTGCTATGTGACCATTCTGGCCCACAGAGCAGACGGACTGTATCCCATGGACTATCCGCACTTTGTAGCATCCATTATGCTGGATGATATGGCGATCGGTAAGGCAACGGCTACCGCGCTGTTCGAGTCTATCGGCGGCGAAGGCCAGGTTGCGGAGCTGGTTGGTCTGCTGGGCGATGACTCTGCTACCAACAGACACGCGGCATTCGAGGCAGCTCTGGAAGATTACCCGGATATCGAAGTGGTTGACAGCCAGACAGCAAGCTGGAGCCAGTCTGACGCTATGGCGCTGGTTGAGAACTGGATCGTAAACTATCCGGATCTGAAGGGTATCTTCTCCGCAAACGATACAATGGCACTGGGTGCTGTTGAGGCTCTGAAGAACGCCGGAAAGAACGGCGAGATTAAAGTCAGCGGATGCGACGGCATCGAGGCAGCTCTTAACGCAGTGAAAGACGGCGACATGGTTGTGACGAACGCAAATGACGGATACTGCATCGCCGGCTACGGCGCGTCCTACGCGATCCAGGCAGCTCTTGGTTCTCTTGATGTAGAGGGAATGGAAGCGGCAGACCGCATGTTCTTCAGCAAGACCACAGTTGTTACAGAAGACAATGCTGATGAAATTATCTCCAAATTTATTGAGACACAGGATCCGGGATATGATTATTCTGATCTGAGCTTCTGCGTAGACGCACCTCAGGAATTACCCGAATAATGCAGATGATTTAATACCGGAAGAAACGGACAGTAAAGTATAATTATTAAGACAGAGGAGAAATGCTTTGCATTTCTCCTCTGTTAAAATAAGGATGTGAGGACAATCTATGAATAGAAAACGACGCGACGCAATCAAGAATTTGTCAGTTAGTCAGCAGTTTGTCGCCCAGGCGGAAGAAAACGCAAGGATGGACAAGATCCGGCGTTATTCTCCGCTGATTTTGCTTGTTATTATGACTGCTATCGGCGGAATTTCCCAGAAAAACTTTTTTTCCTGGGCCAACATTGTAAACATTATGTTCCAGATGTCGATTCCGCTGGTTATTTCCGTGGGATTAAGCTATGTGCTTCTTCTGGGAAGCATTGACCTTTCCATTGAGGGAGTTATGGGCTTTGGCGGTTCCCTGGTGGCGTATCTGGTGATTAATAATTCCAATTCCAATAACTTTGGCCTTTTGGGCGTTCTCCTGGTAGTGCTGATCGGGCTGGGAGTGGGAGCCGTTGTGGGGTTCCTTCATACAAAAGCAAGGATTGCAAGTTTTATTGTCAGCTATGCGGTGGGCTGTATTATGACAGGAGCGGCTGTTCTAATTTACAGAGGAACGCCGATCCAGGTGAAAGACCCCCTGTTTACCGCGATTTCACAGGGAAGACTTTTCGGTATTCCGTACATAACATTGATTTCATTCGCCGTGTTTATTATAGGTGCCATCATCATGAACTATACGGCATTCGGACGGGCGGTTTTCGCCATCGGTGATAATGAGGCGGCAGCGGCATCCACCGGAATTAATATTTCCCGCACAAAGATCAAGGTATTCGCCTTATGCGGCTGTACGGCGGCCATCGCGGGCGTACTCCAGTGCATGAGATTAAAACTGGGCCAGTCTGACCTGGGATTAAACCAGATGTTTCCTGTCGTGACAGCAATCGTTCTTGGCGGCGGATCTGTAAGCGGAGGAAAGGGAGGATCCCTCCAGTCCTTTGTGGGTGTTCTGATTTATACGGAGCTTGCCAACTGGCTGACGCTTATGGGAGTTGATACAAATCTGAAGAAAGTCATTCAGGGTATCATTATCATCGTAGCCGTTACTCTTACAGTTGAGCATAACAGAAAGACCGTAGTGAAATAAGCGGAGGGGGACATATGGGAGAAGTTTTATTTGAAACAAAAGGCATCGGCAAAACATATGGAACCAACACTGTTTTGCACGACATTGATATGAAGATCCACAGCGGGGAAGTGATCGGGCTGATCGGCGAAAACGGAGCCGGCAAATCTACCCTGATGAAAATCATCAGCGGCGTGGACACGCCGTCCATGGGTGAAATGTTTTATATGGGCAAACCGTATACAGCCACTTCCATTATTAACGCCAATAAACAGGGGATCGGAATGGTATTCCAGGAGCAGTCTCTGGTGGCGAATCTGACGATTGCCCAGAATATTTATCTTGGCAGAGAGAAAAAGTACTCCAAAGCGGGCCTGGTAAACTGGAATAAGATGAACAAAGATGCCAGGACCGCTCTTGAGAGAGTGGATATTAAGGTGGACCCCGGCAAAAAGGTCCGGGATATTGACATGGCGACCCGGGAAATGGTTGAGATTGCCAAGGTGCTGGATGTGGTGACGGAGGTAGCGGACGGACATGCCATTATACTTCTGGACGAGCCCACCACCGTACTTTCAGATGATGAAATTCAGGAGATGTATGTGCAGATCCGCAAGATGAAAGCGGCGGGAAACGGCATCGTATTTATTTCTCATCATCTGGACGAGATTCTTGAGATTACCGACACCATCTATGTATTTAAGGATGGAGAACAGACCGCAGTATTCCCCACAAAGGAAGCAAGCCTTGACATACTGTATGAAAAAATGGTGGGGCGGGCTACCACCGGAGAATTTTATGTGGAAGCGCAGCAGACCACGCCTTCCGACAAGGTGGTTCTGGAAGTGGACGACCTGAGTCTTTTCGGTGTATTTAACCATGTTTCTTTCAAGCTCCATGAAGGAGAGGTGCTGGGTTTTGCGGGATTGGACGGGTCCGGAGCGGAGGATGTGTGCAACTGTCTGGTGGGCCAGGTGGCGCCCACGGAGGGCCGTATTCTTCTGAACGGTGTGGAGAAAAAATTCGGCAATTCCTATCAGGCCCGCAAGAACGGCATTCTTTCCGTGCCGAAGGACAGACGGGACGAAGGAATTATCGGCATTCTTTCTATTGAGGACAACATTTCCATCTCCAGCTGGAACAATATGAAAAAGGGCGGTATTCTCTCCGGCAAACGGATCCGGGAGACGGCTTATAAATGGATTAAAGAGGCCGGGATTAAGTGCACAGGCCCCAAGGAACGTATTTCACAGCTTTCAGGCGGCAATGCCCAGAAAGTTATTTTCGCGAGAGCCCTTGAGAGCGGGTGCAAGGTGCTGATCCTGAACCATCCCACCCGAGGCGTGGATGTAGGCGCCAAGCAGGAAATTTACCGCCTGGTGCGGGAGATGACCGCGGCGGGACATGCCATTATTGTGATCGGCGATACGCTGGATGAATGCCTGGGCCTTGCCAGCAATGTGATTGTTTTCAGAGACGGCCTGATAAGCGGAAGCTTCGAATGCCCTGTATACAAGAAGCCTTCTCAGCAAGAAGTTGTACAATTTATGATGTAGGAGGGCGGATAAGAATGAAAAGTAAAAGAATAAGTTTCAATGATTTATCCCAGTACATGGTTGTCATCAGCATCGTGTTAGTGTTTGGGATCTTTGCTGTTTTAAATCCTAATTTTCTGAGCCCATACAGCCTGCAGAACCTTCTGACGGAGATTTCCCCGTTGGTGCTGCTTGCCGGCGGACTTTCCTTCATCATTTTTACAGGCGGCATTGATCTTGGCGCCGGAGCGATGGTTTCTGCCACCTGCGTGATTTCAGGCCTGTATGTGAGCCGCTTCGGCAACGGAATTCTTCCGGTTATGCTGGTGATCGGCTTTTTCCTGGGGCTGCTCAACGGCGTGATTGTTACCAAGCTGAAAATCCCGTCGTTTATCGTGACCCTTTGTACGCAGAACCTGTGGGCATTTATCGCGCTGTATTTCTGCCCCAATGGATCTGTGGCTGTTGGAATGGATTTCCGGAAAGAAATTGCCTGGATGACAGACAAGGTGTTCGGCATCCCGATTATTTTCATTGTGGCGATTGCCGCGGTGATCGTTCTTTATATCTTCCAGCAGTATACTTCCTCCGGAAGATCTATTTTTGCGGTAGGAGCCAATATCCGGGCCGCCAGACTGGCGGGAGTCAATACGGACAGGGCGCAGATTATGGCCTTCGTTGTCAGCGGAGCCTGCAGTTCTCTGGCGGGCGCTCTTTACGCCTACAAGCAGAAATCGGCAGTTCCCACCATCGGCGACGCGCTGACCCTTTCCGCCATTGCGTCTATTGCCCTTGGCGGCACTTCCATGGCCGGCGGCCGGGGAAGCGTTCTGCGGACTTCCGTTGGCGTTGTGACCATTACAGCTATTACATCCGGTCTGAATATGATGGGTGTTGACCCGTTATGGAAAGATATTATCATTGGCGTGATCCTGATCGTGGCCGTATATCTCAATTCAGATACAAAGGGCAGGGACATTATCGTGAAATAATGTTTTATCGGAGCAGGAGAAATCAGAAGTATTTCTCCTGCTTTTTAAATCTTACAGAGGCGGAGGAATTTGAAATGTTCGGAAAATTTCGTGTTATGCCGGCAGGCTGTATGGCCGCCGCGCTGGCAGTTTTATTATTGGCGGGTATAGCGGCGGCAGAGGAGAAGGAAGAGATTTCCTATTTATCGCAGTTTACAGCCTCCGATTACGTTGAACTTGCGGAGTATGACCGTATTCCGGTGGAGGCAAATGAAGGCGATACAGAAGGCGTACAGAACGATATAGGAGAATATCTGGAGAACAGCAGCAGCTTTAAAAAAGACCTTCCCCAGCCCTTTGTAGACAGGAATACGGCTGCGCTGAAAGAACAGCTTCAGGCTTACGCGGACCAGTTTGGTATATCTCTGGAAGAGTTTATGCAATATTATGACAGCAGCCTGACAGAGGATACGTATGAAGCGTATATTGAGGAGCTGGGACTGACCTACAGCAAAAAACTGGTGGCACTGCAGGCTGTCGCGGACGCGGAAGAACTGGCTGTGACGGATGAAGAGCTGGAGGAACTGCTGGCAGAGATGGCAGAGTCGGCCGGTTTTTCAGACGCCGGAGAATACGAGGAGGCGTTAATGCTGGATACGGAAGAGATCCGGGAAATGCTGATGAGTCAGCGGGTGCTGGAATTTCTGGAGGACAGGGCTGTTTATCAGGAGGCAGAATAAGGAAGAGGGTGGCTTATGAAAATTGTGGGGCTTAACCACATTACGATTAATGTGGCGGATTTGCAAAAATCCAGAGAATTTTATAGAATAGTATTGGGACTGCAAGAAAGCGGGTTTGTTGATATGGGAGATCATACGCTGACTTATTTTGATCTTCCTCAGAATGTGAGACTGGAACTGATTGATTATACTGGGAAAGCGGCAAAAAAGGATATGAGGGAGACCGATATCGGAATGTACCGTCATTTCTGCCTGGAGACAGACGATCTGGAGGAACTGAGAAAAATCTGTCTGGAAAAAGGAGTTTTCATTCGGAAGGAACCTTCCTACGTGGAGAAATTAGCCTGCAGCACGATGCTGGTAACAGATCCCAACGGCGTTGAAATTGAGATTATTGAAAAATAGGAGATGAGTTATGAGCAGCTATCTAATGGGAATAGACCTGGGAACCTCCAGTACAAAAACGCTCATCATAGACACAGCCGGCAGGATGGCCGGCATTGGAAATGCCGATTACGGTATCCGGATCCCTCATATTTCCTGGGCGGAACAGGACCCGAAGGAATGGTGGGAGGCGGTTAAGTCTTCCATTGGACAGGCCATGGAGAAGGCGGGAGCTTCCGGCTCTGAGATTATGGGCATCAGCTTTTCCGGGCAGATGCACGGCATGGTGGCGCTGGATGAAAACAAAGAGCCGGTTTGCCCGGCCATTATCCATCTGGACCAGAGAAGCAGCGAGGACCTTGCCGAAATCCGTTCCCTGGCAGGAAATCTGATGCAGGAAGAACTTTTAAACCAGCCCAGCGCAGGCATGATAATCAGCACGATTTACTGGATGAAAAAGCATCAGCGGCAGGTATACGACCGCATCCGCTATGTCATGTCTGCCAAGGATTATATCAGTTTTCGCCTCTGCGGGGAAATCGGCACGGAATATACGGACGCGGGAGCAACCCTGGCCTTTTCCGTAAAAAATTACCGCTGGTGCACGGAACTGTTTGAACGGCTTGACATCCGCAAAGAGATCTGGGCGCCGGTTCACAGAAGCTTTGAGATCGCGGGAGAAGTGACGGCCCGGGCGGCGGAAGAGACAGGGCTTTGTCCCGGCACCCGCATTGTGTATGGAGCCGGAGACAGTATGGCGGCCCTTACGGGAAATGGAATTATTGAGAGCGGATGTATCACCTGCAACATCGGCACGGCCTCCCAGCTGGCGGCAGTGGCGGATCAGCCGATTTTTGATCCGCAGATGCGGATACAGACCTGGTGCCATACGGTTCCGGGGCGCTGGGTTGTGCAGAGCGGGACATTGAACGGAGGGAGCACACTGAGCTGGCTGAGAAGCAGGATCCTGAAGACAGACAAATCCTTCGCCCAGCTGGATATGGAAGCGGGAAAAACGCCGGCTGGAGCTGACGGACTGTATTTTCTTCCCTATCTTTCCGGGGAACGCACGCCATACAATGAGCCCAAGGCAAAAGGCGTTTATTTTGGCCTGAGCATGATGCATGAGCAGGGACATGTGGTCCGGGCCACCATGGAAGGGATCCTCTTTAACCTGAAGGAATGCCTTTGTATTCTGGACGCCATGTCCGTAAAGAGGGAGAAACTGATCGCTTCAGGGGGAGCGGCCAGAGGCGTAACCTGGAAACAGATTCAGGCGGATATGCTGGATATGCCGGTTTATTCTACCAATATCCGGGAGGAAGCCTGCCATGGAGCCGCGATCCTGGCCGGTGTGGGAGTAGGGGTTTATAAAGACATAAAAGAGGCATGCCAGGCTACCATCACTATGAGCGATAAGGTGGTAGAGCCCATCCGGGAGAACGTAAAAATTTATAACGAGAAACAGTCGGTTTTCCATGACCTGTTTTACAGCGTCCGGGATCTGTATCCCCGGATTGTGTAAACGGGGCATCAGAACCTTCTCCGGTGTTGACAAATCCGGGAAAAATTAGTATAGTTAGAATACCGCGCAGCCGGGGAGATAGCGGTGCCCTGTACCTGCAATCCGCTACAGCAGGGGTCATGCCGAACCGAGGCCGTTCTGTTGTGGAGCTGCCCTTTATAAGTGATGTTGACGTCTGGGTCTTGCGCAACAGGAATCTGTGAACCGTGTCAGGTCGGGAACGGAGCAGCACTAAGCAGAACCTTCTGTGTGCCGCAAGGCAGCCTGGGCTGAGTTAACTGTAAAGGTAACGTTCATGGCAGGCGGTCGAAGGGAGGCGCGCGGTAAAAAAGAAGACGATTGGCTGCCGGAGAAATCCGGCGGCCGTTTTTGTTTCACAGGAAATGGAACAGAATTTCAGCTTCTGCGGGGAGAGTGAAAAATGAGAAAACTGACAGATGACGAGCGGTTTATGAAAGAGGCTCTGCGGCAGGCCATGAAAGCCCGGGCCCTGGAGGAGGTACCCATCGGCTGTGTGATTGTGCATGACGGGAACATAATTGCCAGAGGATACAACCGGAGAAACACGGATAAAAATACCACCTCCCACGCGGAGATCAACGCGATCCGGAAGGCAAGCAAAAAGCTGGGAGACTGGAGGCTGGAAGGGTGTACCATTTACATTACCCTGGAGCCCTGCCAGATGTGTGCCGGGGCCATTGTGCAGGCCCGGATTGACCGGGCGGTGATCGGCAGCATGAACCCCAAAGCGGGCTGCGCCGGCTCTGTGCTGAACATCCTGGAGATGCCCCAGTTTAATCACCAGGTAGAGGTGACCAGAGGGGTTCTCCAGGATGAATGCAGTCAGATGCTCTCCGGCTTTTTCAGGCAGCTGCGGGAGAAAAAACGGGAAGAGCATGAACGGGAATGACATCCCGGACAGCAGCAGCTTCTGCTGATATTATACGCTTCTGGTAGCCCAGTCCGCCATATTTTTCCACAGCGTCAGATAGGCGGGAGAATCCAGAAAGCTTCTGGGCGCCCAGTGGGGAGCGCAGTCGGAAGTAAACACGGCGCTTCTGCCTTTTCCAAATTCGCCTACGGCAATCAGGGGATCGCCCTGGATGGTGGCCAGCACCGTGCCCCGGGTTTCGTCCGCCAGAGTCTTGTTGTAGCCGATAAAGTAGGACCAGTCTTCGGGCATACCCCTGAAGATAGGATGGTCGGGCACCAGAACCTTGGGAACAGAGCCTTCGGAGGTTTCTACACGGTCATCGTAGCTTAACAGGCGGACCGGCAGAATGTCCGCAATGGGGGTAACGCCGTAGCGGGCTTTGCCTTCGATGCCAGTGAAGGACATAAAGCCTCCGATCATGATGAAAGAGCCGCCCTCCTCCACATAGCTGCGGATGGCCTTGCACCGGTCCGGAGCGGGAAGGCTGTTTCTGAAGGACTGCTGGGTCATCATCAGGGTGTTGGCCCCCACATCGGATAAAATAACCAGATCATACTGACGGAGTTTTTCCACTGTGTCCGGAAAATGAGCCAGGGCCTCATGGCTGGGCATATAAGTCACTTCATAGCCCGCTTCTTCCAGGGCGTGCTTTAACCAGCCCACATTTTCAAAATAGCCGGTGGTGGTCATGGAATCGGCTCCCTTAACATGGACGGTATAGCCGATATACGATTCACCGCACACAAATATTTTCTTCATAGATCATCCCTCCTGTAAAATTTAAGACATTTGCCGTTGGCAAAATCTGTGTTATGATGAAAATATAGTGTTACTATTCACAGCCGCTTCAAACTTGACAACAGCTGTATCGCGCTTGCGCGTTAGCACCTGTTGTCAAGTTTGAAGCGGGACTGTGAAGCAGTCACCCCGCCCACATAAGCAGTCTTAGCTCCGTCAGGGGCGGGACTGGAGCCTCAAAGAGGCGACGAGTGCGCATGGGGCGGGGTGGCTGTGAATAGTAACAATACAGTACCACGGATCTGGGGTGGGAACCAGAGAAATACTGAGCCGATACATGGACAAAATCGAACTGTATACAGGAGGGAAAAGATGAGAGCCGAAACAGAAATGCTGCAGGATTACCTGGAGCGGCTTTCAAAAGAAGAGCCGGAAGTGATTTTCTGCCACCGTATGAATGAAACAGACCGGCTCTGGAATTTTGACCAGCACAGCCATGACTGCCTGGAGGCGATCTGTTTTCTGCAGGGAGAACTGACGATCCGGCAGGGGACGCAGAAAATGGAGGCGGCGGCCAGCAGCGTGATTCTCCATCCGCCGGGGACTGTGCACCAGGAGTTTCCCCTGCCCGGACGGCACCGGGAAGTGATTGCCCTCTGGATAAAAGGCAAAAAGGGTCCGGCGCCGGATAGGTCTTTTCAGATTCTGGACCGGGAAGGGGCTATCCGCTGGCTTTTTCAGCAGATTTATCAGGAGTACGGAAGGAAAACGCCGGATTCCGCACAGCTGATCGGCTGCTATCTGCCGGCTCTGTGCCTGCAGCTGGGAAGGGCCTGGAGGGAGAGCGGGCAGGGGGATATCCTGGAGCGAATCACCGGTTATCTGCAGGAAAATCTGAGCAGGCCGGTTACGCTGCAGGAACTGGCCCGGATCGCCTCCGTGAGTCCTTCCTATGTGGAGCGGATCTTCCGGAAAAAAGCAGGGGTAACTCCCATGGGATATCTGCGGACCCTGCGGATGCAGGAAGCCTGCCGCCTTCTGGCCCAGTCCGGCCTGTCCGTGGAAGAGATCGGACGTCGGGTGGGGATTTTTGATCCGTCCTATTTCTGGAGGAGCTTTCGCAGAGAGACCGGATATTCCCCCTCCGCCTACAGGCGCCGGATGAGCGCCAAAGAAAAGTGAGAAACGGTTAATATTTTCCGTATTGTTCCAGCGTCTCAAACATGGCTTCCAGATTTTCCGGCTTGCAGTTTTCCAGACAGCCGTTCAGATCAAAGATGTAGCCGCCGCCGGGAGCGCATACGTCCAGCAGCCGTTTCGTCTGCTCTACAATCGTTTCTTTTCTGCCGAACTCCAGCTCGGTAATGGACAGGTTGCCGCAGATGCAGGCCACAGGACCCAGAATCCGTTTGGCCTCTTTCATATCCACCGTCTCAAAATGATACAGAACTTTCCCTTTGGGTACGTCCGCCAGCTGTTCCAGACGGCTGTTGTAGGGGCCCTCCGTGTAGATGTAGGGGGTCACGCCCATGTCGATGAGGGCCAGCATGATTTTTTTCAGAGGCTTCCAGTAGAACCGTTCAAACTGAGCAGGGCTCATAAAGCCGTCCATCGCCTTATGCAGGGGGAAGAAGACCCGTTTTACCGGCATATCCACATAGCGGAAATACTGCAGCGCCTGAATCTGCTGATCCGCGAACATCCAGCAGGCCTGCTCCACATATTCCTGAATCTCCTCGTCCAGCAGATCCTCAAAAATACCCATGGTGCCCCGGAAATAATCGCCCAGAATATCATAGGGGGCTTCTGAGATGCCGCTCATCATGGAGGGGAACCCCATGGCGGCCAGCCGAGCCTGATACTGGCCGGTTACCTCTTTGGCTTTGGCATCCTCCGCCCCGATTTCCCCCAGAATTCGGAAGGTTTCCTGGGCCTGGGGGCTGTAAAAGGGCGCCAGCATACCGGTGCTCAGCACAACCGTAGGCGTAATCTGCAGGCCGGCTGTGCCGGGCAGATTTTTGTAGGCTCTGGGAATGTATTTGCGGAGCATAAATCCGGTAAAGTCCTGCAGCATTTCCGGGTACTCCTCCTGGGTCATCAGTTCCAGCTCGATGACCTGATGGGAACTGTAGGGAGATACCATGGTGCCGGGCCGCCCGGGCCAGTCGATCATCTGGGAACCGGCCAGCTCGTTGGCCTTACCGCTGGTAAAACCGGAGAAGGTATGAACGTCCAGAATGGGGTGGGACCGGTAAAATTCCAGGGCCGCTTCCCCGGCCTTTTCATAGTTATAGTAGAGATCCGCGTAACAGGATCCCTGAGACCGCTGGGCGTAGGAAGCGATAAAGGGAGCCACGGGAATCCGGTCCGGTTCCCCCAGTTCGATCGCGGTTTCCATGCGGTTCAGACGTTCGGCGAAGAGTTTCTGTTCCGGTGTGAGCGCAGTGTTTTCTGCCATAAATAATTCCCTCCTTTAAAAAGATTTTAGTAGTTTGATTATAAATGATTCCGGAAGAGTTTGGAAGATAAAGAGAGAATATTTATGGCAGTTTCCGATAGAAAACAGATTTTTCAGACCAAAATCACGGCTTGGAAGGGCAAAAGGGAAATCTTACGGTCTGTTTTCTGAAAAACTTTGTAATTGTTCAGCAGCACAGTATCATATCCCTCCTCCGGCAGTGTGACGGTCAGCTCCCGGTTCTGACAGTTTGCCAGCACCAGGAGGCGCTGCTGGTCACTCCTTCGGTAAAAGGCGTAGAGATTATCTTCCTCCCGGAGGATGGGCTCAAAGCTGCCGTATACGATTGTGTCGGCGTAAAGCGGATTCTTGCGCAGTGCGATCAGAGCTTTGTAAAACTGCAGGACAGAATCCGGATCCCGTTCTTCGGCGGCAGCGTTGATTTCCCGGAAATTGGGGTTTACCTGAAGCCAGGGCGTATTCTCCGAAAAACCGGCATGGGCGGAACCGTCCCACTGCATGGGCGTGCGGGCGTGGTCCCGGCTGAACCGGCAGACTGACTGAAGAGCTTCCCGGGGGGAAAGGCCGGCATCCAGAGCAGTCCGGTACTCGTCCCGGGTAAAAATATCATCGATCTGCTCGATGCTGTTAAAAGGACAGTTGGTCATGCCCAGTTCCTGCCCCTGGTAGAGGAAGGGGAGGCCCCGGCGCATAAACATGGTGACTGCCAGCAGCTTTTTGCCGTAATCGTTCTGGCCTTCCGGGGGAAGATAGCGGCTGGCCCCCCGGGGTTCGTCGTGGTTTTCCACAATATTGCAGAAAAAGCCGTGGTCTCCCATCTGGGCCTGGCTTTCATAGAGGGTATCCCGCACCAGGGCGACAGAAGAATCCGGAATGGCATACCATCCTTTTTCATTATGCCCCAGAATTTCCGTGGAAAAATCGAAGATGGAGGAGAAGTATCCTTCATCCCCCACAAAAAGGGGCATCTCTCCGTCCTTGATGTCAAATGCCTCCGCCACGGAAAAGGCGTGATGGGGGCGGAAGGTGGCGTCCCGCATCTCGGTGAGGAAGTCTCCTACGCCCTGGGCCTGACGGAGCATATTGGAAATGCTGCACAGACCGTCCGGCCGGTCGGCGGGAAAGTCCGCGAACCGCAGATCTTTTTTTATATTGATGATGGCGTCGATTCGGAAGCCGGCCAGTCCCTTGTCCAGCCACCAGTTCATCATCTCATAGATTTTCCGGCGTACCACAGGGTTTTCCCAGTTCAGATCCGGCTGCTCCCTGGCAAATACATGGAGATAATACGTGTTGTCTGTGCCGGGCACTTTTTCCCAGACACTGCCTCCAAAGTAGGAGCGCCAGTTGCAGGGAGGCTCGCCGTTTTCCTTTCCTTCCCGGAAATAGAAATAATCCCTGTACTCTCCCTCAGGATCCGCCAGGGCTTTCTGAAACCATTCATGCTGATCGGAACAGTGGTTTACCACCAGGTCCATCAGGACGTACATATCCCGCTTCTTTGTCTCCTTCAGCAGTTCCTCCATGTCCGCCATGGTTCCGAAAACGGGATCAATGTCGTAATAATCCGCGATATCGTATCCCTGGTCCACAAAGGGAGACCGGTAGACGGGGGAGATCCAGATAATATCCACCCCCAGATTTTTCAGGTAATCCAGTTTTTCTATAATCCCCCGCAGATCGCCGATGCCGTCCCCGTTGGCATCGTAAAAGCTTTTGGGGTAAATCTGATAGGCAACCTTGCCGTGCCACCATTCTTTTTTCATTTTGCCGTGCTCCTCCCTGGTATGGCGCCTGTGCAAAAACGCCGTCATTTTAACCGGGACTTATTATAGCATTATTTTGGAAAAAAGGAAGTGGGAGAGAGGGGAATTTTGGTTGATTCCTCCGTCAAACTCAGCTATAATTTCTACGGAAATGAAATGGAAAAGAGGTCGGCTTTATGATACAGGATATTTACCCTCACCGGTTTTCCCTGGACTATCAGGTGTGCGCCCCCCGGGAAGGGGATCCGGTGATTATTTTTCAGGATAACCAGGTTTTTCTTACGCAGAATCATACATATCCCCTTTATGGGAAAGAGATCACAGAAGGCGAAGGGGAAGGATCGTACCAGTTTCTGTTTTCCATAGACGGGCAGAAATATTTCCTGGCGCTGGAGCCTTCCGCCGCCGGCCGCGCCGGCCTGGAAGCGTATCCCGTCCGGCATCTTCGGGATCTTCGGCCCATGCATCTGGCCTTTGCGGGCTATACAGCCTGGCATCTGTACGCTTGGTACCAGAATAACCGGTTCTGCGGAAGATGTGGGTCCCGGATGGAACCCGGAACGGATGAGAGAAAGCTGGTATGCGCTTCCTGCCATTATCAGGTGTATCCCCGGATCAACCCCTGCATTATCGTGGCGGTTCATGATGGGAACCGGCTGCTGATGACAAAGTATGCCAACCGGGTGGTCACCTGGTACGTGCTGGTGGCCGGGTTTATCGAGGTGGGAGAGACCGCCGAGGATACGGTGCGCCGGGAAGTGATGGAGGAGACCGGCGTGAAGGTAAAGAATATCCGGTACTTTCACTCCCAGCCCTGGGGTGTGCCGGGCAATCTGACCCTGGGCTTTACCGCTGAGCTGGACGGCTCCGATCAGATCACAGTGGACACGGGAGAACTGGCGGAGGCCCGCTGGTTTGAGCGGGAGGAGGTGCCGGTGCCGGACGACAGCGTGTCCATCACAGCGGCCCTGATAAGGGCATTCGTGAACCGGGAATTTTAACAGGTCCCCGGGGTGCCTGAAACCGGGAACCTGACACGGGAAAATTTAGGGTTTAAAAATGCCCGGAAATGTGATACAATTATCTGCGTCGGTTTCAGCGGAAGGCATGGAACCGGCATCCGGAGATGTACTCAAGTGGTCGTAAGAGGTCGCACTCGAAATGCGATAGGTCCGCAAGGGCGCGTGGGTTCGACTCCCACCATCTCCGCTGGCAAAAGCCCTGATTGTAATAGCAGACAGCTTTGACGGGCGCACACTTAACGAAAATTTCTCCGCTAACCTTTTAGCTGAAAGAAAAGCAGCGAAAGAAGATACACAGGCAAGGCAGTTTTACGAATGGTGTCAGGGGGCAGACTGGGAAAATGTGATCGATCTTGATACAGAAGCATTATTGAAGTGCGCGGAGGAAAAACGCTCACTATTTCATAGGCCATTGGAGGAATTAAAAGCACCTGTCCTATTCATGGGAAGCAGAGAAGATGAAAGCTGCCGGAACAACATGGAAGAAGAATACAAAGAAATGGCTTCTAAGTGTTCTCGATCTTCTGTATTTCTTTTCCCAAGCGGAGGACACCCCTCACTTTTTTCCAATGCGGAACAATCTGCAGCGCTGATAAAGAAATTTATAAACCAATACATAGCGGAATAACCGCTGCCTTTGCAGCATTACTATCGAACAGGAAATTTATGAAATAATCATCAAGGCCAGTATGGGAGCGACTTAAAGCGAAAACGGAAAAAAGAGAGTGGTTGAGTTGTACGGGAAAATCGTATAACTGAGAAAGTTTTTGCGGATTGCAAGTAAAAACTACTGAAATATCAATCACACAAAAAAGTAACCGCTTCACGGCAAAGGTTTTCGGTTACTTTTTTGCTGACTTAAAATCTTTGGGATAGCCGCTTATCGGCAGTGCTTTTTCTGATCTCCTTCTGCCAAAAAACGATCTGCTTGTCAAATCCCTGTAAAATTTTTGTGTGCCATTTTGTTATCCGGTTATTTTTTCCCCTACTTTTCCTCGCACACCTGGAAAATGTAAAACTTCAGATAGTAGGATTCATCCGCTGCCCACAGAATGGGGTGGTCGCAGGCCTGGGTGCGGAACTCCACCTGGCGCAGCCTGCGGTGGGCGCCGTGAGCCGCCTCCCGGATGGTGCGGGCAAAAAGCTCCGGATCCATAAAATGGGAGCAGGAGCAGGTGGCCAGAAAGCCCCCGTCTTTTACCAGCCGCATTCCCCGCAGATTGATTTCCCGGTAGCCTTTTACCGCGTTTTTAATGGAACTGCGGGATTTGGTGAAGGCGGGCGGATCCAGGATGACCACATCGTACTGTTCCCCCCGCTCTTCCAGGCGGGGAAGCAAATCAAACACATCGGCGCACTGAAACTGTACCCGATCCTCCAGATGATTTAGAACCGCGTTTTCCCGGGCCTGCTCAATGCCAAGATCGGAGGCGTCCACCCCCAGCACAGAGGCGGCGCCGGCCTTTCCGGCGTTTAAGGCGAAGGAGCCGGTATGGGTGAAGCAGTCCAGCACCTTTTTCCCGGGGCACAGTCTGGCAACCGCCGCCCGGTTGTATTTCTGATCCAGGAAGAAGCCGGTTTTCTGTCCGTCCGCCACATTCACCAGGTAGCGGACGCCGTTTTCTTCAATCTCTACTTTCGGATCAAAGGGTTCTCCGATAAAGCCCTTAAACCGTTCCATGCCTTCTTTCAGCCGGATCTTGGAATCGCTGCGCTCGTAGATTCCCCGTATGGCGATTCCGTCCCGGGCCAGCACGTCTTTTACCGCCTCCAGAATCAGAGGCTTGAGACGGTCAATGCCCAGAGCCAGGCTCTCCACCACCAGCACATCTGAAAATTTGTCAATGACAATCCCGGGAAGAAAGTCAGCCTCCCCGAAAATCAGCCGGCAGCAGCCGGTATCGGTTACCGCCTTCCGGTAGTTCCAGGCGTCCTCCACCCGGCTTCGGATCAGCGATTCGTTTACCGGATGCTCCCGGCGGCGGGACATGAGGCGGACCGTGATTTTGGATCTTGTATTGATAAAGCCGTAGCCCATGAAATAACCGTCAAAATCCTGGACGGCAACGATATCCCCCTCCTCAAATTCGCCGGTGACGGAGGCGATTTCATTGTCATAGACCCACATGCCTCCGGCCTTCAGGGTGCGGCCTTCTCCTTTTTTTAACGTAACAACAGCTTCCTGCATATTTGGCTCCCTTCTTCTGACAGGTTAAACGATGAACCTATTATAGCCGCAGCCGGGGAGGAAATCAATGAGGGAAAACGGATGAGTCGCTTAAAATGCGATACATCTGATGCCGTGACAGCGGGCCGGGAACCTACAGACAGGATCCCGGCCTTTTGCCGCGCGGGCAGGAGATAAATGTGCTATAATCATACTGTTAAAGCCGCAGACATATGCAAGGCGGCGTAAGATGGAAAATGTGAGAATACAAGGACAGCGCAGGGAGGAAAAATGAAAACAGTATGTATCGGATCAGCGGTGATGGATATCACCGCAAAACCTGTCAGCCAGAAAGGCAGCTGGCAGGAAAAACAGCGGATTGAGGATATTCGGATTCAGACAGGAGGGGACGCGGCCAACCAGAGCGTGCACCTGGCAGCCCTGGGCTGGGAGCCGGGGCTGATTTCCTGCGTGGGAAAGGACACAAACGGCAGGATGCTGCGGGCTGCCCTGGAAAACCGGGGTGTGGATACGTCCCTGATGCAGGAGATGGAAAAGTACCCCACCGGAACGGCCATGGTGCTGGTGGATGAGCAGGGAGAGAGGCATACCTTTTCTGTGAAAGGAGCCCACAGTATGCTGGACCGGGAGGCGCTTCCGGAAAGCCTGCCGCCGGAGTGCAGGGCTATTTCCCTGGCCAGCCTGTTTTCCATGCCGCTGCTGGAGGAGAAGGGGCTGCTGGAATTTCTGCAGCGGGAAAAAGAGAGAGGGGTTCTGGTGTTTGCAGACCTGGCAGCGGATAAAATGAAAAAAGGACTGAACGGAATACGGCCTTTTCTTCCGCTGATCGACTATTTCCTCCCCAGTCTATACGATGTGCTTGAGATGACAGGACGTGGGACGGCAGAAGAGGCAGCCGAGACGTTTCTGGCGCTGGGGGTAGGAAACGTGGTGATTAAATGCGGAGCGGAAGGGTGTTTTTGCGCAGGCCCCTCCTTTACCGGCCGGATACCGGCCCACAGAGTGGAACCGGTGGACACCACGGGAGCGGGAGACTGCATGTCTGCTGTGTTTCTTGCCAGGATCCTGGCGGGGGACGGGGTGGGAGAAGCCTGCCGGTACGCCTGCCAGGCGGCCTCCTACAGCACGCTGTTCCTGGGGGCTTCCAGCGTGGAACTGAGCGATGAGAAGATCCGGGCCTTTGCCGGAGCCCGCTGGGATGCCTGAAGTTTTCTTTAGCCGGAGGTGCCGTTTAAACATAATCCTTTCTGCCATCTCATATATTGGAAGAGAACATGAAGCCTGAAAACTGTCCGCGACAGACCGGGCAGAGGAACCTGGGGCTTCCGGAGAAGGGAAATAAAGAATGGCGGAATACAGACGGTTTGTTGCCTATTTTTATGAGTACATAGATGGAAAGCGGCAGAGAAACGCAGGATTTGTAAAGGCACAGCGGCAGGGTGAAATCTGGAAACTGCAGCTGCAGCTGAAAGCAGGCCGCTGGCCGGAAGGACAGATGCCGGTTTACGGCTACGAGGGGAAAGAGGATTCTTTCCCCGCATTTTTTCTGGGGATGGGATACGGAAAGCGGGACAGCTTCCAGGCCAGCCTGGAGTACCGGCAGGAAGAAGCCGCAGAGGGAGAGCAGCGGACGGGAAACCTGCAGGGGATGTGGATCCCTCTGGACAGCCGCCGCAGTTATATTTCGCACTGGCTGGAGGGAGAGATAGATCCGGAAAAACTGTTCCTGCCGGAGCGGGAGCCGGAAGCGGAGCAGCCGGAAACGCCGAAACGAGAGCAGGAAGCGGAGAAACCGGAAACGCCGGACCGGGAATCGAAGCCACGCCTTCCGGAAACGCCGGCGCAGGAGCCGGCTGGCAGTCCGTATGAAACACCGGAACCGGGACAGCCCGGAGAACCGGAAGAACCGGTGCCCGCCCTGACTCTGCAGGAATTGTACCGGGAGATGAACAGGCACAGGCAGCAGCAGGAGGAACCCCAGGAACGACTGACCGCCATACAAAAACTGCGGGCGGATTTTCAGGGGCAAGCGGATTTGCCGGGGGAGGGAGCAGACAAAACGCCCAAACCGGAGGAGAAGCAGAAGCTGCCTCCGAAAGCAGAAGAATGGGAGACTATCCGACGCACCCGGCAGCTTGCCAGACCTTTTGAGGGGCTGAATGCGGAATGCGCGGTGATCTGCCCCGGCGATGCGGCCAGACTGGGACGTAAGGGATGGCCTGTCGGGAAAAACAGTTTTCTGCTGCAGGGATTCATCCGGTACCGGCACCTGCTTCTTGGCAGAATGGAAGACGGAGATTTTCTGCTGGGGGTGCCGGGAAGAGAGAACGGGGAAGATGAGCGGGCCGCCGCGGCCTTCGAGTTTCCGGAATTTCTGAAAGGAAGCTCTAAGGAGACAGGAGAGCAGGAATTTGGCTACTGGTGCCGGCGTTTCCGCCTGTAAGGAGAAAAGTTCCTTCTGAGGAGTAATTTTGCGCTGCGCCGGGCATACTGAAAGCAGGCGGGACTTCCCGTCCATTATAAAAGTGTGAGGTGCGCAGGATGGAAACAGATACTGTAAAACTGCTGGAGGAAATTGACCGGGGCTGCGAGATGGCGGAAAACAGCTTCCGTCAGATCCTGCAGTATAGCATGGAGGACCGGCTGGCCGGCGTGATTAAAAAATATCAGAAAAAGCATGAGGAAATTCAGAAGGAAGCCTCCGGACTTCTCCATGAGCAGGGAGGGCGGGATAAAAATCCGAACCCGATAACGGAGGCCATGTCCTGGATCACGACAGAGATGAAAATGATGCTGAAAAAAGACGGCACCCAGATTGCCAAGCTGATGATGGACGGCTGCAACATGGGGATGCAGACCATGGGAGAAAAAATGAGTCAGTTCCCCCAGGCCTCAAAGGAAGCGGGAGCGCTGGCCAAAAAGCTGATGAAAACAGAAGAAGAATTCCTGAGCGAAGTAAAAGAGTTTTTATGATTTGCAAAATCCCCGGCGGTTTTCAGTAACCGGCCGGGAATTTTTATGGGAGAAGCAGAGGGTTATGAGGTATTGTTTGGGCGCAGAAAAACTAGCTGTGCTGATTTGGACTGGTTCGGGCTGTGAAAATGGAAGGCAGTGGAAGGAGTACGAAGTATGTGATAAAATGATACTGATGTCGATGGACCGATGGCGGACGATACAATTTATAATTATGTTCAGACCTATATGGACGGGAAAATTTCAAGGGCAGCTTTCTGGGAACTGGCAAAGTTCAAATATCCGACTCACTAAATCAGTTTTCATACGATTTCAGCCCTTGATACTTTAAAATAAATAGGAAGCGAGGTAGTGTATGGGAACGAAGAATAACAATGCCCTCTTTTTTACCTGCAGCCTGATTGAATACATAGGCCGGAGTATAAAACGGACAAGATGCGACGTGACCGATATGCTGGGAAAAGAGCGGATAAAGAGAATCTATGATTATGCGGATGTGTTTCACTGCGAACCGATTGAAAAGACAGCGGCAGAATTCTTTGAAGAATCGGGGATGAAGGAAGGGGATTTTGACAATGTGGGAAGCTGCAGGTATACGATCCCGGGATACTGGGATATTGGAGAAGTCTACGAACGCCTGATTGAAGACAGTTATGAGGATGCCAATATCCTCGATGGTCTGTGGGAAGTGTACCATTCCTGGATTGATGCAAAGATTTCAAATTATAATACGGATTTTTATTATCAGCCGAGAGACTATATTGCGGAATGCTATAAGGAAGGAATGGTCCTATAAAAGGCAAGTGAAAAGCTGGGTTGATTACACACGATGAAGCAGGGGATACTAACGAATGAGTCAACATATTACAGTCGCAGACTATAATCCATATGAACGATTGGAGCAATATAGGGCGACATCTTGCGTTTCGCAATTATATGCGTACTCATGAAAAAGAACGAAAGGAATACGCAAAACTTAAAATAGAGCTTGCACAGAAATTTCCTTATGATATTGATGGATATTGCGACGGGAAAGAAAATTTCGTGCGTGAAATAGAAAAGATTGCGCTTTCTCAATTTGATGGCACATGGGATAAAATGTACATAGCGGCACGAAAGGTACAGAACAAACGAGAGATTTCTTCGTTTGTAGAAGCGGGAGGCGTTTCTGCCGCAGTTCTTACCGAAAAAGGGAATATCTATGTGGGTGTTTGTATTGATACTGCCTGTTCTTTGGGAATGTGCGCGGAAAGAAATGCGATTGCCAACATGATTACAAATGGGGAGAATCGTATTCGCCGGGTTATAGCGGTTGATGGGAGAGGAAAAGTAATCCCGCCCTGCGGCGCGTGCCGGGAATTCATGACACAGCTTATGCCAGAAAGCTGCCGTTCCATTGAGATTATGCTGGATTATGAAAAAGGAAAAACCGTTACATTGGGAGAACTTACTCCTGACTGGTGGATATAAGAAAAATATAGGCACAAGTCTATCTTGGCTTTTCGGCGCTGTGCCAGGCTTTACATCGATGCTGCGGATAAAATAGTCCCTTTTCAATTATGAAATCTGCTGTAGGAGTTCGGGAGGGGTAAGGAGACAAATGCCAAACTCTTCAAAATCCTTTGCTTTTCTCTGGTATGCGGTTAGAACATCGCTGGTGGTAATGCTGCATACTTTTACGATTTCCAGCATCTTCCCAACCGCATGATAGGCGAGTTTGGTGCTGTGGGTGTATTTTCTGACCAGATAGTAAATGTCGGTCACAGAGGAAGCG